>ENA-OQIK01000022-OQIK01000022.1-human-gut-metagenome-genome-assembly--contig:-NODE-22-length-149431-cov-8.916226_pt1 | contig 149431 bp, 143 predicted proteins | sample MGYA00242578_ERZ504743 | MGnify/ENA primary metagenome ERZ504743 (study PRJEB26092, sample SAMD00036441) | human gut metagenome | host: Homo sapiens | study: EMG produced TPA metagenomics assembly of...
GGCATATATTCTACTGCTTCTTTTATATCTTCTAAGTTTACTGTATCAATTATAAATTCCATTTTCTTTTCTCCTATTCTTTTATTAAGTTTTTTATTCCTGCTTGTAAAGCAACATCATAAAAATGTTGCATTTGTTGCTTGGTAAACGTTTGATATGATTCTAATCTGTATTTTAAATTCACAAGTTCATATTTAGCTGAAGCTAAAGGATTATAATTCAGCATCTCATATTTTACTTCTGGATTTATTTGAATTAAAAATTTTACGATTTGATGAATATTTTCATCCGTTGCACTCATTGTTGGAATCAGTGGTGTTCTAATGATCACTTTATCTTTATATTCACTTTGTAAAACATACCGAATATTTTCTTTAATAAGTTGTGGTGATACATTTGTACAGGCTTGATGTTTTTGCTCATCAAATATTTTTAAATCTATATAAACTAAATCTAAATAAGGCAATGCCTTTTTTATAAGTTCTAATGATGTATAAAATGATGTTTCAATAGCTGTATGAATCTTTTCTTTCTGACATCTTTTTAAAATTTCAATAAGAAATTCACCTTGCATAAAGGGTTCTCCACCGGAAAATGTAACACCTCCTCCATGTTGAAAGAAAACTTCATCCTCTTTAATTTTATTCATTAATTTATCTAAAGTATACTCTTGACTATCATATTGAATAGCACCACTAGGACATGTTTTAATAACTTGATCAAAGTCTTGATGATTTTGAAAATATGGTCGATCGTTTTGATAATTAATTTGTTCTTTGAATTGTTGACAACATCTACAATGAATACATTTATTTTTAAAATAGATGACTTGTCTTTGAGTGTTTAATCCTTCTGGATTTTGACACCATAGACAACGAAGTGGACACCCCTTAAAAAAAACTGTTGTTCTTAAACCACTGCCATCATGTATTGCAAATCTTTTAATATCAAAAACCAATGCTTTAGATATTTTCATAAGTTGTTCTTTCAATAATTTCATCTTGTAGCTTGCCAGCAAGTTCAACAAAGTATGCTGTATAACCAGCAACACGAATTGTCAACGATTGATGATTTTCAGGGTGAACTTTAGCATCAAGCAAATCTTCTTTTCTAACAACATTAAATTGTATATGAGGTACTTTTAAATCCACAAAAGCACGTAAGAAATTTTCAAATTTCAAACAGCCTGTTTCTGTTTTAAAAAATTCTGGTAAGAATTTCATATTTAAAAGGCCACCATTCGTCGTACATGAATTATTAAGTTTTGAAACAGATTTTAAAACAGCTGTTGGGCCTTGTAGATCTCTACCATAGACAGGTGACATACCTCCATCAGCAAGTGGTTTTAAAGCATTTCTACCATCTGGTGATGCTCCTACATTTTCACCCATTGGAACATGTGCAGAAACAGTATACATTCCTGTATGATAAGGGCCTCCTCGATAATTTGTATAACGTTTCATCTTTTCTCTAAAGTAACATGCCCATTGATTTCCAAGCTCATCGACCCACTTTACATCGTTTCCATATTTAGGCACTTTATTTAAAAGCATTGTTTGCATGATTTCATAGCCTTTAAAATCTTCTTGTAAAGCATTTAATAAATCATGTTGACTTATCATTTTATCATCATAAACAAGTTGTTTAATAGCTGCTAGAGAATCTGCAAGATTGGCTACTTGAATCATTTGAATACCTGATAGATTATATTTAGCTCCACCTTTAGTAACATCTAATCCTTTTTCTAAACAATCATCAATAACAGTAGATAGAAAAGCTGTTGGTAAATAATCTTGATGTGCTTTTTCTACAATCTTTTCTGCAGCCATCATTTTATCAATAAAATAATCAATTTGTTTTTGAAAAGCATTTTCTAAATCTTGATAAGTTTGATATGTTTCTAAACTTCCTAAATCTAATCCTATTTGTTGCTTTGTTAGTAAACATTTTCCATGATTCAAAGTAAGTTCTAATACTTTATTTAAATTAAACATGGCTGCATCAGACCATCCTAAATTGTTGCCATGTGTTGTCAGTTCAACACATCCAACAATAGCATAATTACGTGCATCTTTTTCTTCAATTCCTAAATCTTCAATCATTGGTTGAATAATAGCTTCATCATTGAAAAATTGTGGCATACCACTTCCAAGTGAAACAACTTTAATAGCAGCTTGCATTAATTCATGGCTAGAATTTTTATTAAGTCTTACAGATAAATTAGGTTGTGGTAATCCTAAATGCTCTTGTGCTTTTAAACAAAGTAAAGAAAGATCATTATATGTATCATTTCCCTTTTCATCCACGCCTCCTATCGCAATATTAAATCCTATTGGAAATCCAGCAAAATATTTAGCACTATTTTGATTTCTTAAATAAACAACTTGATTAAATTTCAACCACAAACATTCTAATATTTCTAAAGCTTCTTGTTTAGTAAGACTACCTTTTTCTATATCTCTTTGATAATAAGGATAAAGATATTGATCCATTCTCCCTGGTGAAAAAGAAGAAGCATTGGATTCCATATGTAATATCACAAATAAAAACCATAAAGATTGCACCGCCTCATGAAAAGTTTCTGGAGGTCTTTTAGAAAGATTCATACAAATCTTTCCCACTTCTTTTAATGATTCGATTTTTTCCCTTTCAACCAAATCATGATATCTTTGCATAAAATGAACTGCTCCTTCTAATACAAGAATCGTACATTCATAAAATTCTTTTTGTTCATCTTTACAATTCTTTAATTTTTCTTTTGCTTTTTCCATTAAACCTTGAGGACCAAGTTTTAACCATAAAGCACTATCAGGACAAATATGACCTTGAGCATGATCTTTTTGATTAATTTTTACTACTTTACTTATTTCATTAATTTCTTTTCCATAAGTCCCTTTAATTGCATCTTCTAAAGATTTTCCTTTCCAATAAGGATAAATCTTTTCTCTAAATTCTTTAATATCTTCTTCTTTTACTAAAAACTGATCTTGTGGTCTTGTTGGTAACATTTCAAATTCTTGATTGATCCAAGAACAACCACTTTCAGGAAAAACCACTCCATAACGTACACCCTTTGTACGATTTCCAACAATCAACTCTTCATCTTCAACAGAAATCTCTAATTCCTCTAATGCTGCTTTTAAAGAAAGAGCTCTTTTTTTAGGAATAGATAATTTCTCATTTTCTTGATAAACACGTGTAATGATTCGTGCCTGTTCAATAGAAGCATAACGTTTACTGCTCAACATCTTTTCTTTTAAATCAGAAATTCTTTTTGTTTGATATAAACAATTCATAACACGCCTCCTTTTATTGCTTTTTATTATTACAAGGGTATTATAAGTTATAAAACAATAATATTCAATAATCGTTTTATTGTTTTTACATAAAAAAAGAAATCATTAAATGATTTCTAATCCATACTCCATTATTTTTTCCTTAAAAGGACTTCCTAACTCTTGTTCACCAATATATCCGGTAAATTCACTTAAATGCCCAAAAACATAATTCCCATCCAAATTGAACTTTTCATTTTCTGCCACAAGATAACATTTTTTACTTGCATCCATGACTTCTTTTTTTGTAAGTCCATCTTCTACATCATACGTTGTTACCTTATCATCATGAATATTCATGCCTACTGTTCCAATAAAAGCAAGATCAAAACGATAATTGTGAATTTGTTCAATTGTCAATGCACCAATAAAGCCATCTTTAGCACGATTAAAATGTCCTCCAATAAAAATAAGATTTACATGATGATCACCTTGTTTAAATAATTGCATAATATCAATCATATTAGTAACAATAGTGAGTGGTATATTTTTTTGATAAATACATTTAGCAAGTTCTAAATTCACGGTAGAAATTCCTAAAAATATCACTGTATTTTCTTCTATTAATTCAACTGCTTTTTTAGCAATAATTTTCTTTTGAGTTAAGCGCACACTCATACGTTCATCTACATGATAAGCATGAAGATTCTTTCTTACTTGCATAGCCCCGCCATGAATCCGTTTTAAAAGTCCTTCTTTTTCTAAAGCTGTTAAATCTTTACGAATACAATCCTCTGTGACTTCAAAATCAACAGCTAATTCTTTAACTTTTACTTTTCCATCAGTATTTAATCTTGCAAGTATTTGTTCATGTCTTTCTTGTTGAAGCATCTTTATCAACCTCTCTTTAAAGTCATTTTATCATATTCAAAATATCTTGAAAATGAATACCTCTTATCCTCAACTTGATAAAATACGCAAAAATACATTTTTTTACTTGATAAAATATGTAAAATTACATATTTTATCAAGTTAGATACTTTTTCATAAAAAAATAAGGACTACAATGAGTCCTTAATGATTGGTAAAACAACCTTAAATGTTGTTCCTTTACCTAATTCACTTTCTAAATGAATTGTTCCTTTATAATATTGAACAATGTGTTTTACAATTGCAAGTCCAAGACCTGTACCACCTGTTTCCTTATCACGCCCTGCATCACATCTAAAGAAACGTTCAAAGACACGCCCTTGATCAATAAGTGAAATTCCACGACCTGTATCACTTACTTCAATAATGTAGTCTTGATCAACAAGATAAGAGTGAATATTTAAATTTCCTTTTTGTTTATTATATTTTACTGCATTATTGATCAGGTTATTCATTAATTGTTGGACATGTTGATGATTTGCTAGATAAGTTTGTGGTGTTAAATCACATATAACTTTAATTTCTCTTTTTTCTATTTCTACTTTTAATGATTCTAAAATATCATCAACAATTGGTTGGAGATGAACAGGATGTTTAATGACCTCAATATCTTTGTTTTCAAGTCTTGAAATCATTAAAATATCACCTATCAATTGTGACATATGATCAACTTCTTTTTGTATTTTATCAAGAGATTGTTTTCTTACTTTAGGATCATTAATCATTCCTGCTTGTAATAATTCACTATAACCTCTAATGGATGTCATAGGTGTTTTAAGTTCATGGGAAACATTTGAGAAAAATTCTTGTCTCATTTTTGTAGCATTAACAGATTCAGTAACATTTACAAAGAGCAAAGTCACTCCATATTCTACTTTAGCAAGATGGCAATCATAAACTTCTTCATCTTTTTTTAGAGTAACGATTTTAGGTTCTACACCGATATTTTCTAATTGATCTATAATTTGGTGATCGAAGATAAAATTTTGGATAGGTTGATTCACTTCCATTTTATCACTAAAAAGTTGTTTAGCTTTTTTATTGACCATAAGTATTTCATAATTTGTATCTAATAAAATGAACCCTTCATTCATTTTATCAAGAATACTATTTATTTTTAATCTTTCATTTTTCAAAGTTTTTAGCGTTTTTCTTATTGTATCTGCTTGTTCTTTAAGTTTTGTCGCAATAACATTAAATTCTTCATATTGATAATGATCAAAACTTAAATAACGATTATCATTAATTTTAGAAACCTCTTCACTAATTTCTTCTAATGGTTTAGTAAGTGTTCTAGAAAAACGATAAGAAAGAGCTAAAGCAACACATAATGATAAAGCAGCACTAATAAATAATGGTTCTAAAAGTGGTCCTATATTATCAAAGATACCATTATAAGGAATCGCAATACGAACAACATAGCCACGATGATAATAAGCCACATACATCATATTCTTTTTAACAGTTGAAGAATAACGTGTCGCATAACCAAACTGATCACTTAAAGCTTCTTTAAATTCACTACGTCCACTATGATTTTCTTGAATTCCCTCTTTATCACTATCCGCTAAGACATTTCCATTTTTATCAATAATTGTAAGACGAGTATCTTTTGTATAAGCTAAATCATTAAGTTTCTCTACTTGATTATCTAAAGGTTTTTGATAATCAATTTGATTTTCTACAAGCTTTACCGTATAGTACATATCTTTTCTTGTTGTTTGCATCATTTGATCAGAAAGAATCACCATTGAAACACTTGAAGAAAATAATAACGTAATAATTAAAACTGTTGCAAAATATTTAAATAGAGCTTTATTCATCTTATTTCACTTCCTCAACATAGCGGTATCCTACACCTCTAATAGTTTTAATATGCTTACTTCCATCATCATCCAATTTAGCTCTTAAAGCACGAATATGCACATCTAAAACTCTTGATTCACCAATAAAATCATACCCCCAAATATGATTTAAAATTTCATCTCTTTCTACGACACGTGTATGATTTTCTACCAAATATAAAAGTAGTTGGTACTCTTTATTGGTAAGTTCCATGACTTGTCCATTATGCATCACTGTTCTTGTTTGTTTATCAATTTTTAAAGTTTGACTTTCGATAATTGGCGCTGCTTTAGGAGCATGTCTTCTAAGCAAAGAACGTACTCTAGCTTGTAACTCTAAAACACCAAATGGTTTGGTCATATAATCATCACTACCACTATCTAAACCATTGACTTTATCAATTTCTCGGTCCTTCGAACTTAAAATCAAAATAGGTAATTCTTGATCAGTTTCACGTATCTTTTTGATAGCATCAATTCCTGAAATGCCAGGTAACATTAAATCAAAAACAGCTAGATCCACTTGATCATTTTCCATACTTTTTAAAGCATCTAAAGCATTAGAAAATTGTTTAACATTATACCCTGCACTTGTTAAAGCTAAATCTATAATTTCTCTAATATTTTCATCATCTTCTACTACATATATACATTCTTTCATTATTTCCACATCCTTTACATTATCTTAACATAGCAAAGGGGAGATTATGTTAAGTTTAGGTTAAAAGTTGATTAGAAATAAAAGAACTTATACCATGCTGTTTGTATAAGTCCTTTTTATTATTTATCAAAAATTCTTCTTAGATGTGCATAATCATCAAAGTAATCATCATTTATTTTATCAAAATTACTTTCTACGAATAAATCTAATTCAATATATGTTCCATATTCAATTAATTTTATTTCTAAATATGTTTTATCTGATTGCTCAAAGAAATTGGAGATAATAGTTATTATTTCTGTACAATTATTTACATCTTTAAAAAAGGAATCATTTCCTATATTGATCAATGATTTTACTTTGGCATTATATTTAGATTTTATGAGAAAAATATAATCATTTAACAAAGTATCAAATATATAATTATTCGTTATAATATTTATTTTATTATCTAATAAATCATAAAATTGTTCTATTTGATGTTTAGCATCATCATATTTTTTATCATCTATGTTATTTTCTATCAAAATTAATCCATATCTTAAACTATGTTGTATTTTTAAAATATTATCATGAAGATAATGTACTAAAGATTGATTTTTTTCTACATATTCTAATTCTTGATTCTTTAACATATATTCTGTTTTTTCATTATAGAGTCGTGTCATATGTAAAAACAAAATACAAACTACAAAAAATAAAACTGTTAACAAAAGTAAAACTAAATAGATATCATCTATAATTAGATGCATATGACCTATATCATTCAACAGAATAAAATATATTCCAAAAATCAACATCATAGTAATTGTTAATAAATATTTATTTTTTTCAATAATTGTATTTTTTATTTTAGATTTGAAATAATTTAATACCACAATAAGTGCAAAGAAAAGAATTCTTGCTAAAAAAATGATAGGTATTCTATACAACTTTATAATATTTTCTATATTATAATTTGTTATTACTTTAAAGAAAAATAAAACTATAGTTGAAGTAAAAACAGATATCCATTGAGAAAATATACAAGGAATAAAATTATAAAATTTAATTTCTTTTTTCATAACAGAAACAATTATAAAGTTAATAATTGTTATTGCATATGCCATTTCATTGCCAAACAAATCATAAGTTTGCATAAATTCCATAACTAAGAAACTAATTACTGATGAAATCAAACAATATCTATTTTTTTGTTCAACATCACAAAAAATACAAATTAATAAAGCTACCAATAACACTTCTAAATAATCTAAAAATAAATACATCATTTTAATAAATACTCCTTATACGATGCAAGTACATCTTGTTGATACTTCTTTCCAATCTTTAAAGTAACTCCATTTCTCAATAATAACTTTTCTTTATAAATTTCTTTGACCCAAAATAAATTAACTGCATATGATTTATGAATTCTAACAATATTAGTAGAATTTATAAGAGACATCATTTTATTAAAAGTGCTCGAATATTTATAAAAATTAGAGGATGTATGAATCGTAATTTCATGTAAAAACGATTCTAAATAAATGATATCTGATAATTGAATAGCTGTTTTTTTACCATTAAAATCAAAAGTAATAATTTTATGATTCTTATTAATATATTTTTGAATTAGAGTACATGCGATTTTCATATCTCTATCAAAATTATCTTTCCTAATAAAGTAAAAAGGTTGTACAATTAATGAATCAAAAATCATATCATTCATTGCTGAAACAAATATAATGATTGCATTAGAATTATTTTCTCTAATTTCTTCAGCAATTTTTATGCCATTTTTTTCTTTTAAATCAATATCTAAAAAGAAAATATCCCCTTTTTCAAAATACTGAGCTTCAAAATTACTCGTTATACATTCTATCGAATAATCAAGAAAGATATCTTTAAAATTATCATAAACAATATCTTTTATCTTTTTTACAAAAACTTGATCATCATCTACTATCTTTATTAACATTCATATTTCACTTCTTTCTAAATAAAGTTACGAAAAGAAGTATACCATATTATTATTATTTTTTATACTTATCTTTAATTTCTTTAACATAATGTATTTGATCATTGAATTCTACCATCTCATTAATACAATCATTCAATTCATTTTCTTTTTCTAAATGTTCTAAACAAATAATTCTATAATATAGCCTCATAACATATCCTATGTCTTTTTGTTGACTTGTAACCTTCTTTGATAATTCAAGAGCTTCTTCATATTCTTCATTTAAAATGAGATACATAATTTTAAAAAGTGGGTTTTTAACTTTATTATCCAATTGAAGATCATATAATTTTAAATATTCATCTTTTTTATTCAAATTATAATAATACTGTAATTTTATAGTATACCAATGTTTATTTTGCTTTTCCTCAAAAATTCTTTTACTATTTTGTTCTACAAAATTTTGATATTCTTCTTTATAATTAGAAATTTCTAAAAGAAAAATATATATTGTTATTAAACTGTCATTAATAGACTTATTATGAATTTTATCGATTGCTTCTTTTACTGTAGATAAATTCTTTTCTATATATTCACTTTTCAATAATAACTTAGGAATACTCATTATATAAATACTCATCACAAGACCAAACAAAATGATTAAAATCAAAGAATAGATTAATACCCTTTCTAAATGATTAATATTCATAATAACAATCAAAAAAGCCAATAAATAATAAACTAGTATAATGAATCGATAACTTAAAACTATCTTATTCTTCATAGTTTTTACCTACTTAGAAAGATATAAATCTAAAGGTGTTTTTGTATGTTCAACAACATAACCACTGCCACCTCTATCTTTAACATCTTCAACCATTGTTGTTATTAAAAGAGGTTGTTTACTATCTGTCGTCATTACTGTAAACCAACCAAGTTCTGTTCCTGTTGTATCACTTTGGCTTTGTTTGATTTCTGCTGTTCCTGTTTTTCCAGCAAGAGCGATACTATCATGATAGATGGCATGCCCTGTTCCTTTTTCGTCTGCAATAACATTAATTAAATCTTCTTTTATTGTTTGTGATGTTTCTTTAGAAAAGACATTTTTAATCCATGTTCTTGTTTTTCCTTGAACGATATGGGGTTGATAGATTGAACCATTATTTACAAAAGCACTATAAATACTTGCAAGTTGTAGGGGATTCATCAAAATTTGTCCTTGCCCATAACCACTATCTGCAATTAATTGATCACTTACTTTTTGATTTTTGTTTATATATTGACTTCTATTCAAAGATAGTTCAAAAGGAATCTTTTTACCAATCTTTAAATTTTTGTAATATTTAAATAAATTATCTTTTCCAATATTTAACGCATTTCTTGCAAAATAAACATTATCTGAATATGTGATCGCATTCTTTAAATTATTAGGTGAAGGAGCATGTAATGTTGTTACATAATAGCTTCCCCAGCTTGAATCTTTTTGCCATTTATCTTTAGCCCCTAAATCTTTATCTGGATCAATTGTCTTTGTTTCTAAACCAATAGCTGCTGTGATTGGTTTCATAGTTGATCCAGGGGTATAAGTTTGTTTATAACGACTCATTAATGGTTGATTACTATCATTATTTAAAGCGTTCCATTTATCCGTTGAAAGTCCTAAGACAAAATCATTATTTGAATAAGATGGCGTTGAAACAAGCGCTAAAACTTCTCCTGTTTGTGGATTTAAAGCAACAGAAGCACTTTTATCATTTTGATATTCATTATAAAGACTTTGTTGTAAATCAATATCGATTGTTAAACGAATATCTTTTCCATCTTTAGCTTCTTTTTGGGCAACTGTTTTAATGATATTGTTATTTTCATCAACAATGACAATTTTTCCACCTACTTCTCCACGTAACTGCTTTTCATAAGTGGCTTCAATCCCACTTCTTCCAATTACTGAACTACTTGTGTATCCTTCACTTTTATGTTTTTTTAAATCTTCTGAATTAACATTTTGGACATATCCAATGATATGAGATGTTATTTTATCATAAGGATAAACACGCGTAGAAATCGTATTGATTTTAACACCTTTAATATTTAAAATTCCTTGTTGAATCAATTGATTTTTTACTTGTTCTGATACATTTTTAATAGGTACAAAAGAATCATCTTTGATCCAAGATGCACTCATTTTCTTTTGAATGGTTTCAACATCCGTTTCTAAATACTTAGCTATTTGTGCATAATCATTTTCACCATTTAATTTTCCTCTTACAAGACCAAATGAATAAGCATTTCCTTGTTTAGCTAAATATTTTCCATTTCTATCTAAAATATACCCTCTATAAGGTTGTGTCGTAATCACTTTTACTTTGTTCTTATCAGAAAATTCATCAAAAATAAGTTGCTTATTAAATTTAATTTGTTCATTTTTAATTTCAATCTTATTTTTATATTTAACTTTTCCAGCTACAGTATCCATCGATATTTGATATTGAACCATATTATCTTTTTCATCTATTACTTTTACCTGTATATTACTTGGATTTATTACATCATAGATTTCTTTATGCTTTTCAATAAAATATTTTTGTGTAGGAGTATAGACTGTCTTTTGATCTAGCATTTGATACATTTGTTTATAATCTTTCTTTTTTAAAAGTTCAAAATATTCTGTAACAACTTGTTCATTACTTTTTCCATGATTAAAAACAAAAAATACCACTGTCATAAGCAGTACACAAATTATTGACCCAATTATAATATTTCTTTTCTTGTTCATATGGTAATCCTCCCTAATTAATACAATTATATATGATGATTAGCATTAATGATATATTTATTGCACAAGATGTTCTTTATTTGCATGAAAAGCTTTTTTAAACTGTCATTTTGTGATATTGACTTAGAAATTATCATAAATTATAATATAAATGAAAAAAGGAATAGTCATAAACGACTAGCCTTGGATTTTCTTGAGAAAAATAACTACCTCAATGTTCGCCAAAACTTTTCGAGGTAGTTATTTTTTTGCATTATTTTCTATTATATATAGAAGTAATTTAATAACAATACTTATTATCGACATCATTAATGTTAGTGTACCTAACATAATCATGATAGCTTCATAAGCTGTCATTTCCATCACCTCCGCTTTTCATATTTCCCTAAGGATATCTATGTAAACGAAGAATACGCCCTTCGATCTAAACGACCAAGGATAACTACCTGCCGTGTATAACTATTCGGAAAAATTATATCATAGTCGCTCTTTTTTAACCACTATTTTCGATAGTTGTTTAAAATAAAAGCATACTAATAATAACACATGATAAACTTAATATATTTAAATAAATTAAATGTATTTACATATTTGAACAACTAAAAAACCTCTATAAAGAGGTTTAAATTAATCGAGTATTGTTAAGTTTTCCTGTTTGGTTGAACTCAATCCATTCACAGATATTAACAACATGATCACCAATTCTTTCAAAATACTTTGCAATCATTAAGAAATTGATTGTTAAATCACCTTTATCATTTGATTCTTTAATCATTTGAATAATATCTTTTTTAACTTGATCAAATAATTCATCCATTTTAATATCCATCTTCTTTACTTCTAAAGCATGTTTTAAATCATGTTGATGGAATGCATCTAAGGATTCTTTAACCATTTTAGTTGCAATTTTTGCCATATCTTGAATATGTCCAATCATTAAGAAACTATCCATTTCTTTCATTTCTAAAATCAATTCAGCAATATCTGCACTTTGATCCCCAATTCTTTCTAAATCAGTAACTACTTTTAAAGCAGTAGAAACATCTCTTAAATCAGAAGCAACGGGTTGTTGTTTTAAAATCAAAGATAAACATTTTGCTTCAATGGATCTTTCCACATCATTAATTTGTTTATCTCCATGAATAATATCTCGAGCAAGTTCATAATCTTGTTCCTTAAATGCTGTAACACAGTTTTCAATAGCTAAAACAACAAGATGACACATTCTATCTAAATCAACGTGCATCTTATTAAGCTCTTGATCAAATTGACTTCTTGGCATCTTTCTTTCCTCCTATCCAAATCTACCAGTAATATAATCTTCAGTTCTTTTATCTTTTGGCATACCAAAGACATCTTTTGTTGATCCATATTCTACCATTTCTCCAACTAAGAAGAAGGCAGTATAATCAGCAATACGACTTGCTTGTTGCATATTGTGAGTAACGATAGCAATTGTATATTGATCTTTTAATTGTAATAAAAGTTCTTCGATTTTAAGTGTTGAAATTGGATCTAAGGCACTTGTTGGTTCATCTAATAAGATAACTTCTGGTTGCACCGCTAAAGCACGGGCAATACATAATCTTTGTTGTTGTCCACCAGATAAACCTAAGGCGCTTGAATGTAAACGATCTGACACTTCATCATAAAGTGCTGCTGCTTTTAAACTATCTTCAACGATTTTATCAAGTTGTTTTTTATTTTTAATACCATGAATACGTGGTCCATAAGCCACATTATCATAAATTGACATAGGGAATGGATTTGGTTGTTGGAAAACCATCCCAACTTTTTTTCTAAGTAATGTTGTATCAACACGGCTATCATAAATATCTTCACCATCTAAGATAACATCCCCTTCAATTTTAACGTTATCAACATAATCATTCATACGATTCAACGTTTTTAAAAATGTTGATTTACCACACCCTGAAGGGCCAATAAACGCAGTAATTTTATTTTCTTTAATATCTAAACTGACATCTTTTAAAGCATGTTTTTGTCCATAATACAAATTCAGATGTCTTGCTTCTATTTTATTTTCCATCTTAATTATCCCCTTTATTTACATCAAATCTGCGACTGATCCATTTAGCTAACATATTTAAACCTAAAACAATAACTACTAAAACAAGAGCAATCACAAATGAAACTTCATAATTTCCTTTAGCCATTTCTAAATATAATTGAATTGTAAGTGTACCCCCACTACTTAATAAATGACCAAAAATATTTGTTGGTAAAATAGCAACTGATCCTGCTGTAAATAATAAGGCAGCGGATTCAGCAACGATACGTCCCATTGCTAGAATAACTCCTGTTAAAATGCCAGGAATGGCACTTGGTAAAAGTACTGTACGAATCATATACCATTTTGTTGCTCCAATTCCTAAAGCAGCTTCACGATAGCTTTTAGGAACACATTCTAAAGCTGTTTGGGTATTTCTTGAAATAATTGGTAAAATCATAATGGCAAGTGTAAGCGACCCTGTCAAAATTGAAAATCCTAAATGACAAACAGATCCAAAGAACAACATTCCAAATAATCCATAGATAATTGAAGGAATACCTGCTAAGACTTCTGTTGTAAATGAAATGATACTGACAAATTTTTTATTTTTTGTATATTCATTTAAATAGATTGCTCCACCAATTCCTATTGGACAAGCAATTAAAAGTGTCACAATAACAATATAAAGTGTATTAATAATATTAGGTAATATACCTACAGTATCATTAATAATACTTGTTGTATTTACTAAATAAGAAAAATCAAAGGTTGGTATTCCTCGATAGAGAATATAACCAATAATAACTAATAAGATAAAAATTGAAAGAAATGAACTTAATTGAATAAGTGCATAAAGAACTTGATCACTGACACGTTTCTTTTTTTCTAAGATTGTATTATTCATCTAAGTCACCTCTTTTTAAAACATATGTTAAGACTAAGTTAATAACCATGATAAAGATAAACAGTACAAGTCCAATTGTAAATAGTACTTGACGATGTGTACCACTGGCATATCCCATTTCTGAAACGATGGCTGTTGTTAAAAAACGTACCGAATTAAATGGAAGTGGAAGAGATACTGCATTTCCGGCTACTAACAAAATAGCCATTGCTTCTCCAATAGCACGTCCTACACCAAGTACAATAGCTGACATAATACCTGATTTAGCACTTGGTACAACAACTTTAAAAATTGTTTGCATTTTACTTGCCCCTAAAGCAAGTGAGCTTTTACGATAATCATCAGGTACAGCTTTTAAGGCTGTTTCTGAAATATTGATAAGCGTAGGTAAAATCATGATTGCTAGTACGATAATAGCTGATAAAAGATTTGCACCACCTGTAAATTGATGTGTTTTAGATCCATGGTAGATCATTAATTCTAATTTATACATCATTGGATTGACAATCAAAATACCTAATAATCCATAAACAACAGATGGAATACCCGCAAGTAATTCAATTGCTGATTTTAATATTTTTCTAAGTCTTGCTGGAGCAATTTCAGCAAGATTGATTGCTGTAAATAAACCAATAGGTACTCCAATACAAATTGCTAGAAAAACCCCTACAATAGAAGTTAAAATAACATAAGCAATCCCATATTGAGGATGAGCTGCTGTTGGCGCCCATGTTGTAGAAAACAAGATACCTGTAATTCCTTCTTTAAAAATGGCAGGTGTCCCTGAAATAATCATATATCCTGTAATAGTAACAACTGCTAAAACAGAGATAATAGCACAGCCACGAAAGATCATCGCGGCTGTTTTTTCTACTAGGGATTTTGCTTTCTTATGGCTAATAATTGATAACTTTTTTTCCATAATACTTCCCTCTTTATTTTTATTTATTTGGTGTTACTAATCCAACTTTTTCAATGATTTTTTGTCCATCATCACTGTTGATGAAATCAAATACTGCTTGAACTTGTTTAGATTGTTCACTAATTTTTCCATTTGTAGCCATTACGAATGGTCTTTGTAAAGCATAGCTTCCATCTTTTACAGTTTTTTCACTTGGTTCAACACCATCTAATTGAAGAGGAGAAACTGTATCATCCAATACATCTAATGAAACATAACCGATTGATCCAGAAGTTTTAGCAACTTTAGCAAGAACAGCACCAGTTTCATTTAATTCTTGAGCATATTGACATTGATCTTCAATTCCTAATAATTCTTCAAATGCTCCACGAGTTCCTGAACCAGCTTCACGTCCGATAACAACGATTACTTCATCTTGTCCACCTAAATCTTTCCAGTTAGTAATTTGTCCTGTATAGATTTTTGCTAATTGATCTTTTGTTAAGTTTGTTACTTTATTAGATTTGTTTGTAATTGTTGCGATACCATCGATAGCAACGATATTTTCTTCTAATCCTTTTGCTTTTTCTTCATCTGTTAAAGCACGAGAAGAATCTCCGATATCTGTTGTTTTTGAAGCAACTGCTTCTAGACCTGCACCAGATCCTGTAAATTGTGCTTCTAATTGTAAGTTTGGATATTTTTCTTTAATTCCTTCTGATAAAGCATTAACGAATTTTTCCATTGAAGTTGATCCGTTTAAACTTACCTTTCCACTAATGTCATCTGATGCACTATTTGATCCTCCGCCACATCCGGCTAAACCAAGACACATCATGAAAACCATTAAAACACTTAATACTTTCTTTTTCATTTTTTATTTACCTTCCTTTGTTTTCTCTTAAGATATTATTTATTTTTGATACTCTTTCTTAAGACAACACTATCATAGTGTTTTTCAACACTTTCAAAAATCAAAAGAACGTATGGTTTATGTTAAGTTTATGTAAAATGAAAAAAGCTTATACCTAAGCATAAACTTTTATTGTAGACCTTCGGTCCATTCTTTAATTGTATCTTCTGTTGGTGAAGAACTAAAACGATGCCCTTATTTCCAATTACCACCTTTGGCTTCCTTTTGAAGCCTTGTTCCACTTTCTCCTAAACCCGAAGAAGCAGATGTACAAAATGGAATCACTGTTTTATCTGAAAAATCATTAGTCTTAACAAACGTATCTACTGGCCAAGCCGCAATCCCCCACCATATTGGATAGCCAATAAGCACTGTATCATATTGATCTCAGTTTTCTACTTTAGTTGTTTTTAATTCTACATTTCTAAGTGATTTATCCTCATGTTCTTTTGTTACTCTTGAGTTATCACCTGTCCAATCTAAATCATCTTCACTATACTTTTCTTTAGGTTCAATTTCAAAAAAATCTGCATTTAAATTTTCAGCAAGCTTTTCAGAAACATCTTTTGTATGATTTTGTGCAGAATAATAAACGACCAATGTTTCCCCACTTATTTGTGTATTTGTTGTACTTTTTGTTTCTTCACTTGGTTCATTTTCTACTGTTTCAGTTGTAGAAGTATCTTGTCCACGATAAACAAAATATCCTCCTACTGCTGCAATAATAATAACCAATACAGTTAATAACACCCTTACATTCTTTTTCATTAAATACCCCCTATCTACCTTTTTAATAAATATTTTATCAATAGACATAAAGAAATACATAATTAAATTTGCATGCTATCATAACTAAAATACATACTAAAAAAGTGAGACCAAAGTCCCACTATATATCTTTTTAAGAATATTTTATTCACATTTAACCACATAACATTGTTTTTTATAAAAGGATATGCCATATCCTACAGCACCAGCATATTTCTTAAATCTTTTTTCTTCAAGATATTTTTGATCAATGATTTGTTTGACTCCAGCATTTGCATCTTCTATTAAATCATCTTCACTTGCTGAATGCTTACATTCAATAAGAAGTACTGTATCCAAGATTGTTTCAGGCAATACACATATATCAAATCTTCCATTACCTGCTTCTCTATTTGATACAACTTCATAATCATTTAATAATCCTACTAAAAATCCATGATAGAAGCTTTCTTGATTATCGAAATAACTAATACTTCTTATCAAAATATCATTAAGCAAGAGATTGACTTTCCTTGCATCACCATTTATAAATTCTTGATAAAGTTCATTTTTTCTAGCACTTGTATAATCTTTAAAATAAGACATAAATGATTGTTTATAGATTTCATAGACTTCTCTATTAGGAATAATGAGTTTATACTGGCTATCTCCTGTTTTTTCAATGACTTTTAAATAACCGGTAAGAAGTAAGAAACTATAGATATTATTGATGTTATCCATTTCTCGATAAGTAAGTTCTGGTTTGATGACTTTATCTATTGTTTGTCCATTCATCAATAACTCAAACTCTTTTCTTAATCCTCTATCTCCTGTCTGTATATAATTTACAACAAGCTCATTTCCACTGGTATTTGCCCAAAAGGAAATTGGTTCAAAGCTTGAATCTGCTTTTTTATTCTTAACATAGCTTAAAGTACTCCATGGATTATAGATTTCAAGATTTCCAAATAGATACCCATCATACCATTCTTTGACTTCATCAAAAGAATCAAATAGGTCATAATCTTTTAATAACTGTTTGACTTCTTTTTCTGTAAAACCAAAGAATTCATTACCTATATTATCTAAGATTGAATATGATGAAAAATTATTTAACCCTGTAAAGATACTTTCTTTAGAAATTCTTAAACATCCTGTCATGATACCTTTTTCTAAGGCATCATTGGTCTTAAGAGATGATGAAAAGACATTTCTTAAAAACTCTACCATTTCATCATAGTAGTTATGTTGATAGGCTGCTTGTAATGGCACATCGTATTCATCAATAAGAATGATGACTTTTTGATGGTAATATTTTCTTAAGCACAGTGATATAGTTAATAATGATTCAGATAGTTCGTTTTTTGAAGCTGTATTTAAATGATATCTTTTTAATAGCTTTTTTTCTCTTTCATTGAAGATATCGTCATCTAATATATCTTCAAATTGATCAAGAAGACGGGCAATGATGTATGAAAATTTTACTAATTGATTTTCTATTTTTGATTCTTTCATATCTTTTAAAGATATGAAAATTACAGGATATTGATTTTGATGTTTTAATGCTTCTTTATTTTTAGAGATATTTAATCCATCAAACAAATAAGCGTTTTCTTTTTCCTTATTAGAAAAGAAATAATAAAGCATTGACATATTCAGTGTCTTACCAAATCTTCTAGGTCTTGTATATAAAACAACCTTTTCTTTTAATACTTTTTCGATAAGATTTGTTTTATCTACATAACACGCATCTTTATCAATTAATTCTTTAAAATTTTCTATTCCAGTAGGTACTATTTTCATAAAACCATCTCCTCTAAAAACTATTATACTTGATTTTATTGTCTTTTTCCATCAAACAATAGCACTTCTCCTTGGCATATAAAATTGCTTTTTATTTTATGAATTCACCAATAAAAGCAGCCTTAAATTATGTTATACAAATAAAAAATAGTGAAACCAAAGTCCCACTATTTTCTTATATATTTTAAATACAACCCTGATTTATTTAATAAATCACTTTGTTTTAAATCAAAAACATTTCCAAGATAATCTTTGCAATCTTCAAAAAGATTAGGTTGATTACTTTCTCCTGAAACAACAGGTGAAACAACTAAACTTAATTCATCAATGAGGTCTTCTTCAATAAAGAACTTATTAGTAATACCTCCACCTTGTAATAAGAGCTTTTTAATTGAACATAAATCATAAAGCTTTTCTAAGGCTACCTTTAAAGATATTTCTTTTTTTCCTGCAAAAAGATAGGAAATATTTAATTTCTTTAATAATTCAAGGTATTGATTAGAAATAGCCTCTGAAAGTATGACAATAAGATTTTTATCTTGTAATCTTCTATTTTTATAAATAGATGAATCCCATGCAATTTCTCCTTTTAGATCAATAACAACAAGCCATTTTTTATTTTCTTTTTGATAAACATGATCTGTAAGATTGTAAGTAATATTTGAGGATTTATTTAAATGTGTTAATGAAAATAATTCAAGCGCTGTTGTTTTTCCATAAATGATAGCATCACCATCATAATTTGTAGAAATTTCACTATAGATTTTTGCAAGCTTTGTTGTTTCTTTTTCTCTAAAGAATCCACCAGCAATCTTTCCATCGATTGATTGTAACATATGACAGATAACATAAGGTCTATTCATAACCAATACCTTCTTCCTTAGTACTTCACTTCAATTAAAGATTCTTGTGCTTTTACTGAAGATTCACTTGTATTTTTAATTTCTTTTAAATCTGCATAATTTGTTACTAAAACAGGTGTTTCTAAAGAATATCCTGCTTCTTGAATTTTAGCCATATCAAAGTCTAATAATAATTGACCTTGGTTGACACGATCACCTTGTTTAATATGAGCTGTATACCCTTCTCCATTAAGTTGAACAGTATTAATACCTACATGAACAAGTAATTCAACACCGGCATCACTTGTAATTCCAATCGCATGTAAACTTGGGAATAAAACTGTAACTGTTCCAGTTACTGGTGCATAAACTTTACCTTCTTGAGGTAAGATGACAACACCTTTTCCTAAAGCACCTGAAGCAAAAGCGGCATCGCTTGATTCTTCAATCGCTTTAACTTCACCTTTAATTGGTGATAAAACTGTTTCTTCTTCTACTTTAACTTCTTTATTTTCTACAACTGTTTCTTCTTTTTTATAGAATAACATTGTTAAAACAAAACCAACAACTAATGAAACTGCACCTGCAATCAATGAAACAACCATACCAGTTGCATCACCTTTAGGTGAAATATAACTTACTACACCAAAGATTCCTAGTCCCCCGATAACATATTGTTTAACAGCAACAGCCCCCATGATAGCTCCACCTACAGCACCACCGATACAAGAGAATACAAATGGTGTTTTTTCTGGCAATAAGAAACCATAAATAGCTGGTTCAGTTACCCCACAGAATGCTGAAATAACAGCTGGGATAGCTAAAGCTTTTTTGTTTTTATCTTTTAATTTTAAATACATTGCTGCAACAACGCCAGTAGCAGCAAATGTTGTTCCTAACATACCTGGTAAAATTGTATCATAACCTAAGTTTCCAATATTAACCATGGCCATTGGTACTAATGCCCAATGTAAACCAAAAATAACAAGACATTGCCAGAAAGCACCAACAACTAATGCTGTTACTAATGGTGAAAAAGCATATAATCCAGCAAAGATATTAGATAAGATACTTGTAAGTAAACTTACAACTGGTCCAATGACTAATAATCCAATTGGAAGTGAAATAATCAATACAAAGAATGGTACAAAGAAGTTTTGTAACATTTCTGGTACATATTTTTTAGCTAGTTTTTGAATTTGTGCTGCTAAAGCCACAATACAAATAACTGGTACAACTGTACTTGTATAATTTCCTGATACAAATGGAATACCAATAAATTTAGTATAATAATCACCAATCATTGGTAATGTTCCAATTGCTTTTACAGCGGCTGATAATGTATCTGTTTGAATTGTTGGATAACATAAAGTAGCTCCAATAATCATCCCTACAACAACATTAACATTGAATTTTTTAGCTGCTGTATATCCTAAAATAATTGGTAAAAAGTTGAAAATAGAATCACCAATTGCATTTAAGACCATATAAGTTCCACTATTATTGAAACTTGTTCCTAAAATAAAGACTAATAAAGCATTTAATCCTTTAATAATCCCAGCAGCACATAATGGCCCTAAGATAGGTTGGAAACATCCTGAAATAATATCAATTAACTTATTGAAGGCACCTTGAGGAGCAACTTCTTCTTGTGGTTTGTCATTAGAAATACCTGCTAATTCACATACATCTGCGTATACTAAAGGTACATGATTTCCAATAACGACCTGATATTGTCCAGCAGATTTCATAACTGTCACAACACCAGGATTGTTTTTTAAAGCATCATCATTTGCTTTAGATTCGTCTTTTAAACGAAAACGCAATCTTGTAACACAATGTGTTAAACTGTTGATGTTTTCTTTTCCACCAACATTTGCCAAAATTTCTTTGGCTAAACTTTCATACTTACTCATAATTTTCCTCCATATTTCTCAAGTATTGAAATTTGAAGGTTTGGCCAACTTAATGTCACCATCCAAGTTAATGACGATTTCCTAAATAAACAACACGATGAATATGTATTGTTAGATAAAGTTTTTCTTCGTCATAAAGTTCATAGTTATATTGTTTTTTGATGTACATAGCTATTTTTTCTACACATTTATAAGCATTAGCATACTTTGTTTGTACAACATCTAATAAATCATCTTCTTGTTGATTTTGTTTTTTATCTTCAAGTAAACGTTGGGCAAAGAATTTTAAATGTGTAATAAAGCGATAGTAATAAGCACTTTCTTCATTAAATTCTATTTTGAAGTGATAACGAACAATGTTTTCGATTTCTTGCATGATCTTTGTAATTTTATACATATCATGAACATCGTCATCTAATTGTCCATTAACAATATGTAAAGCAATAAATCCTGCTTCATCATTAGGTAATAATACGCCTGTTTTCTTTTCAATGATTTCTAAAGATTTTTTACCAATAGCGTATTCTTCTTTATAAAATCTTTGAATATCCCATAACAAAGCATTCTTCACTAAAATATTTTCTTTAGCTCTTTCAACTGCTGTATAGATATGATCGACCATTGAAATATAAATCCCATCATTTAAAGACTTTCCTAAACTTAATCTTGCTTCATTCATGATTTCTTCCCCTATTTGTAAATACTCTAAAGAAATATCTACGACAAGTTCTTTAAATCGTTTCGATGCTTCAGGATTTTCTAAATAGAAAACTTTATCAATTTGATTGGCTTCAACCGTATCACCTGTTTTCTTTTTAAAACAGATTCCTCTTCCCATCACAATCTTTTCTTCATTATTTTCCATAACAACAGCTACATTGTTATTTAAGATCTTACTTATTTCCATAATCACCCCTCCAAAATAAAAACCTATTTATTGCATGCTTAAAAAAGGTGGCAATAAATAGGTTTAGCTTGTACTTAAACAATCACTATCCTAAAAACTTCCTAGGTATAATAGCATAGTTTTAAAACGGTTACAATCATTTTTATCAATTAAATAACCATCCCATAATATTTGGGTCATTACTAAACAAATGACCACCTTGTCCATGTTGATTTTCAATTCCTTGTGTTAAAAAATAATCATTATTTTTTACATCTAAATCAACATAATTTTCATTTTCTTCATCACTTAAACCTTGTTTTTTATAAAAATTTACAAGTTCTTGATAAACCTCTTTAAAAGGTGAAGAACCATAATACTCATCATCTTCACCAATAACAAAATAAATTGGTGTTTTATTTTCTACAACTTTATTAAAATACCCATCCCATTTCGATGAACACATCAATGCTCTACAATAAAGCTCTGGACTTTTAGTTAAAACTAAAGAAAGAGTTTCTCCGCCACCAGAATAACCACTGATATAACCTTGTTTTGAATTAGTGGCATAATGTTTTGAGAAATATTTTGTTAAAGCAATGGTTTTATTGGTAGATAATTCTCCTCAATCTTCTAATTGTGGCGCTAAAATAATCATGTGATTATTATATTTTTGACTTGTAAAAGCAAATTCTTCAGTTTTTAAGTTTTCTCCTACACCTTGAAAATAAATACCGTAATATATAAAGCATATGATTGCCTTTTGTCATATGCTTTAGGAATATATGCATTATAATGAATATCACCATATCGACTTTGGGGAACATTATCTAATGAAAAGTTCTTATATCGTTTTGTATTTGTAGTTATTTAAGTATTTTGAGATTGAATGTCTGATTTTTTATTTATATAGAGACAGCTACTTACAAGCATAAGGCATACTATAATGCATAGTTTTTTCATTAACGTTTTAATCCACAAATCATTTCTACTGTTGCTGGATCATAGTGTGAAAAGAATGAACTAGTATCTTTATTAAGTGAAGCAATTGTTTGCATATCTTCTTCACTTAATTCAAAATCAAAGATATTTAAGTTTTCTTGCATTCTTTCTTTTCTTACTGTTTTAGCTAATGGGACAATTCCTCTTTGAACAAGCCATCTTAAAATGACTTGTCCTACTGATTTTTGATATTTTTGTCCAATTGCAGTTAATGTTTCATTTGTAAAAATTCCATTTTTGCCTTCAGCAAAAGGTGCCCATGCTTCTAATTGAACACCATATTTAGTGTTATATGTTAAAGCAGCGTCTTGTTGATGGAAAGGATTCACTTCAACTTGGTTAACAGCAGGTACAACATCTGTATCTAATGCTAAATCAACCAAACGATCTGGATAGAAGTTAGAAACACCGCTGGCTTTAATTTTACCTTCTTTATATAAATCAACTAAAGCACGATAAGCACCATGATAATCTTTAAATGGTTGATGTAATAAAACTAAATCTAAGTAATCTAATTGCATTTTCTTTAAAGATTCTTCAACAGAAGCTTTTGCTTGTTCATAACCATAATTAGAAATCCATACTTTTGTCGTAATAAATAATTCTTCACGAGGTACATTTGTTTCTTTAATTGCTTTACCTACTGCTTCTTCATTACCATATGATTGAGCAGTATCAATTAAACGATATCCTGCATCAATTGCATCTAAAACAACTCTTTTACATTCTTTTTCATCTTTTACTTGGAAAACACCAAAACCAACAACTGGCATTTTCACTCCATTATTTAATGTTTTGTATTCCATTGTTATTCTCCTTATTCAAAATTACATTTTGTTGTAGCCATACGATGTAACGATTCTTCTGTTACATGATAGAAAGGTTCATGTTTATTTATAGTTTCAATTTGTTTCATTTCTTCATCTGTTAATTCAAAATCAAAGATATTCGCATTATCTTTAATATGATCCATTGATTTACTTCCTGGAACAAGTCCAAATCCCATCTGAATATGCCATCTTAAGATAATTTGAACTGTTGATTTATGATATTTTTCAGCAAGTTCAACAAATACAGGTTCTTGTAACATATCACTATTTCCATGTCCTAGAGGATACCATGATTGAAGTTGTATATGATTTTCCTTACAAAAATCATAAACATGTTCTGCTGGATAATAAGGATGACATTCTACTTGCATAATCATTGGTGGAATTTCACATTGATCTAAGATTTCTTGAATTTGTTCAACTCTAAAGTTAGATAAACCAATCGCTTTGATTTTTCCTTCTTTATATGCTTTTTCTAACATTTTATAAGCATAAATATAATTATTTACAGGATGATGTAAAATCATCACATCAACATAATCAACGCCTAATCTTTTTAAAGTATCATCAATTGCTTGATCATTTTCATAAAGTGTTGGTCCTAATTTTGTTTCTAAAAAATAATCTTCTCTTTTTAATCCTGATAATTTTAATCCTTTTCCTACTTCTACTTCATTACCATAACGGTTTGCTGTATCGATAAGTTCATAACCATTATTTAAAGCAAAAGCTACATTATCTTCAATTTGTTTATCAAATTGTTGAATGGTACCAAATCCTAGTTGAGGGATTTTATAACCATTATTAAGTGTTACATATTCCATTATTACCTCTTTATTTTATAAAATTTGTTGAAACTTTTTTATTATTAGGATGTTCAACATGATTACTTTTTCCTAATTCTATACACTTTAATATCCATACCATATTTTTACCAATGTTATACATTGTCATCAAACCTTCTTTATCTTCTAATACCTCATCTGGTTGTCCACCATAAACATGATTCCAATAAGTTGATGAAATAACTAGCATTGATGCTACTGTAAAATACTTATTAATCACATCAAATGAAGTTGTTGTTCCCGCTCGTCTTGTACTTAAAACAGCAGCTGCTGGTTTGTACATAAAAGATTCTCTATAAGCGTAGAACGCACGATCCATAAATGTAAGTAAACGTGCACTTGGATGAGCAAAATAAACGAGGGACCCAAATACAAAAGCATCCGCTTTTTTAGCTTTTTCAATAAATTCATTTACTTCATCATTGATAATGCATTTTTTTAGTTTCTTACACTGACGACAGGCTAAACAATCTAGTAAAGCTTTATTTCCTATAAAGATCGTTTCTGTTTCTATATCTTCTTCATTTAAAGCTTTTTTCTACTTCTTTTAAGGCAACTGATGTACAACCATTATTGCTTGAACTACCGTTTATTAATAAGACTTTTATATTTTAATCGTGAATTTTTAATCCCATTAAACGTGTTTCATTAGCAGGATCTTCAGGATTATGAGATGGTTTATTTGTATCTAAGGCTTGCATTGCTTTCATTTCTTCTTCATTTAATTCGAAATCAAAGATATCAATGTTTCCTTTCATTCTTTCTTCATTTGTTGATTTAGGTAAAGAAATAACTCCTTCTTGATAAATCCATCTTAAAATAATTTGACCTGCATTTTTATTATATTTTTTAGCAAGCTCTACAATTGTTTCATTTTCTAATAATTCTTTATTTCCATGTCCTAATGGATACCAAGCTTCTAAACGAATATTATTTTCAGCCATCACTTTTCTTAATTCTTTTTGTTGAACAAATGGATTAAATTCTACTTGATTTACAGCTGGCATAACAGTCATACCATTTTTAAATTTATTCCATAAATTAACGGTAATATTAGAAATACCAATAGATTTAATCTTACCTTCTTGATAAGCTTCTTCTAAAGCTTTCCAAGCTCCTAAATAATCACCATATGGTTGATGTAATAAATAAAGATCAATATAATCTACTCCTAATAATTTTAAAGAAGTTTCAATACCTTTCTTAGCATTTTCATAACCATAATCTTGTAACCATAATTTAGAAGTAATAAAGATTTCTTTACGATCAATCCCACTATCTTTAATCGCTTTTCCTACATCACTTTCATTCATATATCCTGCAGCTGTATCAATATGACGATAACCTGCTTTTAAAGCAGCTAAAGTTGCATCATAAGTAGGTCCATCATTAGGAATCATAAAGACTCCAAATCCTACTGCTGGAATTGTTTGTTTGTTATTAAGTTCAAATATTTTCATTGTCATTCCTCCTTGTTTTCATTTATATTTTAGTTTTACTTTACTAAAAAGTACAATATGAATAATGCATGTTAGTATAACTTTCAGTTATACTATTTTATTTAAACTTAAATTCTCCATATAATAAGTTATGATCAGAAAAAGAAGTCATCTTTACATCTTGATTAACCTTTGAAAAATGAGATGAATAATAAATATCATCAGGTGAAGCAAAATCTCTAAAAGTCATATATTCTTTATTTTGATTAATACTTTCTATTCCTTCTATTTTAAAATCTTCATCATTTCATCTAAAGCAACTTTTGTATTTCCTTGAGAACGAGGACTACCATTAATAATAAGTACTTTCATCTTATTTCTTTTTCCATTTCTTTACTATTATTTTAATCATTATTTATCCCATTGTACATGACTAAAAACAAATATCACTATAACAAAAAGTTATACTGTGTTATAATACGGAAAAGGAGAAGTGATACAATGATTGAATTCAACCAATTGAAACATCTTGTTGCTATAGCAAAAAATAAAACGATTTCTAAAGCAGCTGAAGAACTTCTTATTTCTCAGCCTGGCCTTACAAAATCCATGCAACGTTTAGAAGAAGATTTAGGTTTATCGTTATTTAATCGTAAGAAAAATAAAATAGAATTAAATGATAATGGTTTACTAGCTGTTGAATTTGCGAAAAAGTTACTTGATGGTAGAGAAGAAATGATCAAAGAACTGACAAAACATAATCAAAATTATTTATCTTTTGCTAGCTGTGCACCTGCTCCTTTATGGGGAATTGAATATACTTTTCAAACAAATACAAATTCACAATTTGAAAGTTTTCTTATTCAAGATGAGCAAACACTCATTAATGGTTTAGAAAATGGAGACTATTCATTAATTGTATTAACACATCCTTTAGATAATAAAAACTATATTTGCCAAGAATTCTTAAATGAATCACTTTACTTATCTGTGCCTCCGGCACATCCTTTAGCACCATTTAAAGAAATTTCATTTTCTGATTTAGATGGACAAAGTGTTCTTTTATTATCACATATTGGATTTTGGAATGAAGTATGTAAACAAATGATTCCTGAATCTCATTTGTTATTCCAAGATGATCCCTTTGTCTTTAATGAACTTACAAAGATGTCTGCTTTACCTAATTTTAAAAGCGACATTACAATGCAAAGAGACAGCGAAGAAGATAATCGTATTTTAATACCTATTACTGATCAAGAAGCTCATGCGAGCTACTATGCTATTTATCCAAAAGATAAAAAACAATTCTATCAACCACTTCTTAAACAAATAAAAGATCTTGATTGGAAAAAAACAAAAGATTTACCTAAAGTATTCAATAATCAATAATAAAATATTTCCTATCTAAAAAGCTGTTACATTTGTAGCAGCTTTTTAAAATTCAACAATTTCATTAAACATAAATCTCATACGATCTATCTTTTTATCAGTATGAAAATGTCCACAATACCATTTCTTATAATCTAATCTTAATTCTAATTTATCTAAAAAAAATTCTGTACTATAATCTACTTTTAAAGGATTAATACCTTTCATAAATACTTCTCGAGGAAGATATTTATAAGGACAAGTATGAGAAAGTACAACATCTATTTGTGGATTCTTTTCTACGTACATTAAAAGTTTATCTTTTATTTCTTCACTGGGTTGTTCACTTGGATACCAATTATATCCCATTTGTAAACGATAGTTTTTATCAACACTATAAGCTCCACCAATAACTAAAACACTTTGTTCATTAAATTGATACACTTCACCATCTTTCGCAAATAATATATGAGGATATTCTTCTTCATAATAGACAAGCCCATCATGAAATATTTTTGTTTTATAGCCTCCTATATTTTCGGGACGTTCTTCATGATTTCCATGAATACAAAAGAAAGTAATTGGATATTGTAAAAGACTATTTTTTAAATAAATATCTTGTTCATTAGCGTAATAGTTAATACCTGCATCTCCTAAAACAATCATAAGATCATCTCTTGTTGTTTTATTTTTATAACAAAATGCATAAACTTCACTAAAATCCCCATGCTTATCACCTGTTATATAAATCATAATTTCTCCTATTGATATTGTTTTAATGTTTTTTCAATTCTTTCTTTCATATTTTCTTTTAATGAATAGGGTTTAATAACTGTAATCTTATCTTGTAACATCATTAACCATCCTATTAACCCTTCATTAATTAAAACATCTTTTACTATTAAATGATAACGATTTTCATAATCCTTTGTCACACGATTATCTTGTCCAAATTTATCAACAACTTCTTTAATAATCGATTGATCAAAACTAATCTCTAAATCTTCTTTTTCTCCTGAAATATACATATTAATTGGATTATCAATTTGTTCTACATCAAATTGTTCCCCTTCAAAATATTTACTCTTATGATTTCTTACAAGTCTCATACGATCTAATCGATAAAGAGATAAACTATCTGGTCTTTTATCAAAATAACCAATCACATAATATTTAGAATTATTTTGAATGAGTTTATACGGAGAAATAATATAAAATTCTTTATTATCTTGATGATTACCATGGATATTTGATATTTCTACCAACCTATTTCTTTTTATTTCATAATTAACATACTTAAAATAAATATTTTTCTTTTCATTTATTGCTTTAATAATGGTTGTCATATTTAATAATAAATCATAATTTCTTATATCATTTTGTCTAATTGTTTGGTTTTGAATACGGGATAATTGTTTATTTGAACTTAATGTTTGTAATTTTGTAAGTAGTATATTTACTTCTTTTTGATCTAAATCATTATTATAAAGAATACTATCCCATAAATATTGTATTTGTCCATCATTAAAGAATTCTTCATTTATTGTATAGCCTTTACGATGTTTAGTCTTAATGATTTCTTTTTGATAAATATACTTCGATAATTCATTAATATTTTTTATAGCTTGATAAACCGTTTTAACATCAACTTTGATTCGATATTTTTCTTCAAGTTGCCCTTTTATTTCAATAGCAGGTATATAATCTAATGATTCTTTGATAATAAGATATGTGTAATAGAGTCTGTCCATAGTTTTCTCCTATCTTGCATAATTAAGTGAATATGTCTTGTCTTTATGATACAACATTTCATAACGATATGGTGAATAATTATAAAGAGATTTTTCAAAGCGTTTAAAGGCTTCATCAAGTGTTACAAATGGTAAATGAAAATAAGCTTGTTTATATTGTTTTTCTAATAGAAGAATAAGACTTGCATAGTAATGTGTTTGTTCATCACTTATCATTTTATAATGTGTCATACCCAAGATGACTTGATTGAGTTGATTCATTTTAAATGTAAGCAAATGCCTTACTAGACAATAAATTTCTATATTAAAATCACTATGATCTAAAATATAATAAAATAAATTATATTTATATTCGACTAATGGTTTAAAATGTTGATTGATTAATAAATTCATCATGACTAAATGATATTCCATTTCATTATAAGATAAGCAACAATCAATATATCTTTTAATATTTGAAAAAAGCCATAATTGAATATCTTTTCTTTTATTTAATTTTCTTTTTAATTGAAAAACATCAATACACGTATTCATTAAATCATAAATATCTTGTTGATAAATTCCGTCACTATGAATTAATAAATATGTTTTTACCTCCATAATTGATACATCTGTCATTTGTTCATAACTTTTAACTACCATTAAAATCATCCCCTTTTCTTTATCTATATTATAGGGAGATGATGATTTTTATGATTAATTTGTATCTGTTTTAAAGCCAAAAAAAAGGAGTTAAATAACTCCCTTATTTTCTAAGAATTTTCTAATTTTCTTTGTTGCTGCTTTAAGTTCTTCTAAACTATAAGCATAAGAAACACGAATATATCCTTCTCCTGCTTCACCAAAAGCACTTCCTGGCACACAGGCTACTAACTGATCATTTAATAATTCTTCACAGAATTGTTCTGATGTAAGCCCTGTTGATTTAATACATGGGAAAACATAGAAAGCGCCTTGTGGTGTAAATGTTTTAAGTCCCATTTCATTAAATGTTTTGACTAAAAAGTTTCTTCTTGCAAGATAAGCTTGTCGCATTTTTTCAATTTCTTCATCACAATGTCTCATCGCTTCAATAGCTCCATATTGAGCACATGTTGGTGCTGACATAATGACATATTGATGAATTTTTTTCATCATTTTAACTAGATATTCATTCGCAAGAACATAACCTAAACGCCATCCTGTCATCGCATAAGCTTTAGAAAAACCACTGACAAGAATAACTTGATCTTTGATTTCATCAAAAGATGCAATTGAACAGAATTTATGTTCATAAGAAAGTTCTGCATAGATTTCATCAGTTATGATCATAATTCCTGATTCTTTAAAGATTGGAACAAGTTTTTCATAATCTTCTCTTGTCATGAAACCACCTGTTGGATTACTTGGATAATTTAAAAGAATAGCTTTTGTTTTTTCATTGATAGCTTCTTTTAAAAGTTCAGGTGTTAATTTAAATTCATTTTCTTCTGTTAAAGTAATGTTTCTTACCACTCCACCAGCAAGTGCAACACCCGGTGTATAAGCAACATAACTTGGTTGTAATAAAATGACTTCATCACCTGGATTAATAATTGTTCTAAAGGCTAAATCGATTCCTTCAGATCCTCCAACAGTAACGATACATTGTTCTGGTTTATAATCTAAATTAAATCTTCTTTTTTGATATTTACAAATTTCTTTTCTTAATTCTAATAATCCTTGATTTGCTGTATAGAATGTTTTTCCTTTTTCAATTGAATAGATTGCAGCTTCTCTAATTGTCCAAGGGGTTGCAAAATCAGGTTCACCTACCCCTAAAGAAATAACACCTTCCATTTGATTAGCTAAATCAAAAAATTTACGAATTCCACTAGGTGGAATATCTTTTACAATAGGATTAACAATTTTTTCAAAATCCATTATGGAGTTACCAATAATCTTTCTGCTGCATCTTTATTATCATCCTCAACAAGTCTACCCATGTTTTTATATTGTTTCAAAACATACATTGTGGCTGTTCTTTCAATACCTTCAATAACCGCTAAACGACTATTAACGAATTTAGCAACTTCCACCATTGTTTTTCCTTTAACAATTAATAAAAACTCATAATTTCCCGCTAATAAATACATTGTATCTACTTCTGGAAAATTATAGATTTTTTTTGCAATACGATCATATCCATAATCTCTTTCAGGTTTCGCATTGACTTGAATCACAGCTGTACACACATCGTGATTTGTTTTATCCCAATTGATCAAAGTATGATAACCATAGATTGTTTTATTTTTTTCTAAATCTTTAATTGTCTTATCAACATTTTCTTCTGTTTCGTTTAAGGCGGCCGCAAGATCAACGACTTCCATTTTCGCGTTGTTTTCAATTAATGATAAAAGTAAATTTTCATCCATATCCTCTTCCTCCTTATTATGACTCTAATTATATACTAATTTAGAGGTAAGGTAAATTGAATTTTTATTAGAAATAAGAGGAGTTGTTGCTTGTCTAGATAAGTAAAGTGTTCTATAATAAATATGAGGTGAAATTATGATTATACAAAGTAAAAAAGTCTGGATTGCGGATCAATTCACGCCAGCACAATTAGAATTAGAAGATGGAATTATTAAAGAAATATATCCTTACAATGAAAAAGAAGTTACGAAAGATTATGGAGATTTAAGAATTCTTCCTGGCTTTATTGATATTCATTGCCATGGAGCTTATGGTTTTGATACAAATGATGCTGATCCTGAAGGATTAAGAAAATGGGCAAAAGGAATCGTTGATGAAGGAGTTACTTCTTTCCTTGCAACAACTCTTACTCAAAGTGAAGAAGTTCTTACAAATGCGGTAAGTAATGTCGCAAAAGTTGTGGAAGAAGGTTATGAAGGTGCTGAAATCTTAGGTATTCATTTTGAAGGTCCTTATTTAAATAAAGCACATAAAGGAGCTCAACCTGAAGAATACTGTGTTAAACCTGATATTGAACAATTTAAAAGATATCAAAAAGCTGCTCATGGTTTAATTAAATATATTACTATGGCTGTTGAAAATGATGAAGATTACGCTCTTACAAAATATTGTAGTCAAAATAATGTGGTCGTAAGTATTGGACATTCAAATGCAACTTATGAACAAGCTGTTCAAGCATACGCTCATGGAGCAAGAAGTATGACTCATGTTTATAATGCGATGACACCATTTACGCATCGTGCAAATGGTCTTGTTGGTGGTGCTTTACGTATTAGAAATATGTATGGAGAAATTATTTGTGATGGAAATCATTCTACTCTTGCCGCTTTAAATAATTTCTTTACTTCTAAAGGACCTGATTACAGTATTATGATTACAGATTCCTTAATGTGTAAAGGATTCCCTGTTGGTACTAAATTTGATTTTGGTGGGCAAGAAGTTGTCATTTATCCAGATGGTAGTGCACACTTAGTAGAAGCTGGTAACTTAGCAGGATCTACTTTAAATGTAAACAAAGGATTAAAAATCTTAATTGAAGATGCATTAGTTCCTGTTAATTACGCGATCAATGCATGTACATCAAACCCAGCAAGATGTTTACATGTTGATGATCGTAAAGGAACAATTGGCGTTGGTTATGATGCTGATCTTGTTGTTTTAGATAGAGATTATGAAGTTGTACAAACTTATTGTAAAGGCGTTGGGCAAAAATAATTATTTTAATGATATAAAGATAAAGTGAGCTAAAATTTTTGTAGCTCACTTTTTTATATATTTTTCTTTTAAAATTCTCTTTCTTCTGGATCTTCTTCTTTGATTACTGCACTCTTTGTATATTTTAAATCACTACCTTGTTGATAAATAAATTTAGCATACATTGGTGTACCAAAGAAATCAACCTTTGTATCATACCATTCTGGATGATAAATAACCCGATTTGCAGTATCTAAAATATATTTTAAAGTTTTTGGATGTAGATCAATTGTTCCATGACCTGGAAATACTCCTGATACTTCTTCTAAACGTGGCATAAAATCTTGTAAAGCATCTCTTAATGCATTGATTGTACAAAATTCTGGATAAACATCCCAAGCTTCACTACCAAAAGCACTTGTGACATCTCCGATAAAGAAGCATCCTGTTTGATGATCTAAATATCCTGATTGACCTGGTGTATGTCCTGGTAAATGAATTAGTTCAACAATATATCCATCTCCTAAATCAAATTGATGGTGGTTTTCAACACCTTCTACCTCATAAGGAGTAAATGGTGGTAAGTCATTAGCATCAAACCAAGTATATCCTAATTCACCTTTTTCATCATAAACAAATTCATCTACAACATCTTTTCCTTGATGTTCTTCAATATATTTTTGATCAGCATAGTGACAATAAACTTTATCAAAATGACTATTTCCTGATACATGGTCAATATGACAATGTGTATTACATACGATAATTTCTTTATCACCAATAAGTTTATGAATTAAGCCTTTTAAATCTCCTAATCCAAATGCTGTATCAATAAGCATTGCTTTTTGTGGACCATCAATAAGATAACACCACATTTCTCCACAATGAATTCCATCATAATAAATACAATAAAGATTATCTCTCATTTTATAAACTTCAACATTAGGATTTATTTCTGGATAAAATAATCTTAAATCACTATGTTCTCTTAATATTTTCAAAAAAGACCATCTTGATGGTTTTTCTTTTTCAGGATTAATTAATTTTGTTTTAATATTTGTATTAATTGGTCTTGGATCTTGCATCATTTTTCCTCCCATAATATTTTTTCAATTTTTCTTTGTCTAGAATTATAAATAAAGCATTCTTCTCTATATTTTGTAACCGTTCTTCTTGAAATATAAATATCTTTTTCTTCTAAAAGTTTTCTTATTTTTTCATCACTATAAGGTTTTAACTTATTTTCCTTTTCAATGATTTGTGTGATTTCTTTTTTTATAGCCTTATCATTTTTGATAAAAGTTCCTGAGTGAATAAACATTTCTTTGATAGAATAATATTGATTATTAAATTCAAAAGATTTATGTGTAATTGCACGTGAAATTGTTGAGATAGCAAGTCCACATTTTTCCGCAACCATTTCTAAAGTTAAATGTTTTAACTCTCCATGATGAATAAAAAAGTCTTTTTGAACATGACATATTTCATTCATTATTTGTAAGAGTGTCATATTTCTTTTTTGTAAAGCACTTAGAAGTGTCTCAGCTTCTTTTCTTTGCTTCTTTAAAGAATCATCATCAATGACAGTAATAGATAAATCAAATTTTAATAGTTCTACTTGTAGATTTTCTCCTTCAACAGAAACTTTACACTCTGGTATAAGAAAAGTAGATTCTTGTGCGTAGTTTGCTGCTGGTTTAGGATTCAACGTTTTAATAAAATCAAATCCTTCATCTATTTCCTCTTGGGTTAATTCTGTTTTTTCTATAATCGCATGATAATGTTGTGTTGCTAGTTCTTCTAAATAATCACATAAAATCAATCCTGTTTCACTTTCTGCTTTTTCACTCATTAAACATTGAATACTTAAACATTCTTTTAAACTAAATGAAAATAATCCATAAGGTTCCAATTTTCTTAATAACTTTAAATGATATTTAAGAGAATCTAAGCCCCATAAACTCTCTTTAATAACTTCATCCTTGGAATATTTGAAATAACCATTACTATCTAAACAAGAAATCAGATAATCACAAACATCTTCATCATATTTTTCATTACTTAAATGAAGTTGTTCAAAAAGAACATCTCTTAATTGAGGTTTTGAATAATCATCAAATTCTAATAATAAATCTGGGTCTAATGATGAATTATATTCAATTAAAGGATTTGTTGACGCCTTATCTAATATATATTGATGTAATTCTTCATAAGATGAAGATAATATTTTAAGATATTTTTCTTGAGTAGAATTATATTTTTGTTTTTGTTCCAACTTTAAATTTGGAACAAGTTGAATGCGCATATTATTTTTCATGACAATATTTCTTAATTAAGTTTTCCTTTACTTCTTTATCAATTGCATATTCTTTTTCAAAGTATTCATCAAATGAAGAATAACGTTTTAATATTTCATCAAATGATGATTTCAACAATTCTTCATGAACACTGCAAACATACAATAACATCTCTTTAATTTCATCCGTAAAATCTGATTGAACAAGACGTGGCATTAAATCTTTTTCTACACTTTTATTACTATAAAGATAATCTGCATATATTGTCTTTTCATCACAATCAAATAATTTTAATAGTAATGCCGCAAATAATCCTGTTCTATCTTTACCTGAACCACAATGAAAAAGTATTCCATCTTTTTCTTTTATTAATTGAAATAATTGTTTATAGGCCAAATTATCAAAAGGCATTATTTTATAGCCTTTGCGAATAAACCAGGCACTATTATAAACCTCTTCTTTTGTAGATTTTTTGGTAATCAATCTTGGAAAATAGAAATCATCGATTCCCGTTTCCGGTTTTAAAGCACTCCAATTATAGTGTTGAAATCGTTGATCACATTCATAACTATCTTCTTTTCTTTCAAATTCACTGCGAAAATCAATAATATAACGAATACCTAAATTATAAAGTTTGTCCCAATCCTGTTTCGTAAGATTTCGAGGTAGCGCACTACGATAGAGATGCCCTGCCTCTATAAAATCATAATAATCATGTAAATCTCTAAAATTAGAAGGATTAGTGATCATGACAACAATCCTTTGTCATATATTCATAATTGTCTCCTGATTGTTTAAACCACGCAGGTATATGTTCACCTATCGCTTCATCTAAGTATTCCAACATATATTCCATTCCAGGTTCTTCTAGATTAAAATGTCCCATTCCTAAAGCAACTCTATTTCTTCCTAACATTCCACTATCTCTTAGATACTCTGCATAAGTAAAATCTATAAGTTCCATCGATAACAGACAATCGACATCACTTTTATCAGTATTTTTAATAGCTTCATTAGCATCACCAAATACATGGAATAACACTGCTGCTTTTTTAATATCCGCATTTGAATTTCCTATCAATTTGATTCCATTTAAATGACAGGTATCAATTAATTCCTTGGCTAGATCTTTGGCTTTGATTGAATGATCAAAGCTATAGGCAGTAGAACATAATAAAGATGGTTCAAATTCATTGATTGGATTAACAATAAGTTTATCTTCCCATCCCATTTTCTTAGCTAGACCTAAGAAGATACCATCAATATAGTCTCCTTTATAAGGAATACCTGAATGAATATAATCATGATCTCTCCAGACTACGATTTGATGATCATCCAATAGTTTTCTTTTTTCTAAATAGACACTATTTTTTGATTCTTCTAGCCATTCTTGATGATCTCCATGATTCCAAAATAATGCTTCATGACTGATAATCAAGTTGGCTCCTTTTTCAATGGCATATTCAATAACATCAACAGAAGCCCAACACGAAGTCACAATTCCTGTACATTCTTGATCAACATTTCCATAGAGCACTTTATCTCTTGTTTTTTCTTCATCAATTGTTCCATATCCTTTATGATATTTTTTCATATTTTCAATTATTGTACTAATTTTCATATCATTTCCTCTTTTCTAATAAAAAAGATAAGATGCAGTACGCACTCTTATCTATTCATCATCTTCATCGACTGCAAAATTTACTTCATTGACATATACAATTTGGTTTTTACTGTCCTCAACATATTGATGAACAAGTTCTTGTGTTAAAGGAGTATCTTCACTTTCTAAAACAAGTGCTAATGTTAAGGGTAAATTTATTCCACAAACAACATGTACTTTATCACTCATATATGGATAGAATTTTTGATAAACACTTCCACCCATCATATCAGCAAAAACTAAAACTTCATCATTTTCATCAAAAGAAGCAAATAATTCACTTACGACTTCTTCAATTGGTTTTTCTCCATCTTCTACATAAGCATTTACATCATAAATCTTTTTGATTCCATTAGTTAAAAAATCTACGGTATCTTTTAATCCATAAGCAAGTTTATGATGTGAAGCAATAATATATCTTCTCATAATCTTCTCCAATCTTCATTAGTATAATTGGTTCAAAAGTTTGGCATTTAAAATTATTTCTAAAAATAAAATATTATTATATCCACAAGGGAGGGAATAGAGTGAACATTATATATAGCAATGCCAAAACAGTTCCTTTCTTCAATTATATCAAATATTATTGATGTTTTATATAACGAATGAGATTAACGGAGCTTTCACTCCTTTAATCAAATATTTATAGATTATGCAGTAAAGATTCCACATGCAGCACCAATCCATGAAAGAATGATGATAATCAAAATCATGTGTGTCATTTTAACTTTCTTTTTATTCATAAAATAATAAATAAGTGCAACAGCTGCAACTGGTAATAGTGAAGGCATAACACCATCAAGTAATTCTTGAACCTTCATTGTAACATCACCATTTGTATATTTAATACCTGTTTGTAATTTAACCACTGAAGAAATAAGTGATCCAACAACAGTTAAACCTAGAACAGAACATGCTTCTGTAAATACAGTAATTTGTTTACCAAGCTTAGTAACAACATTGATACCCATATTATATCCCCATTCTACTTCTAGAATACGGACAGCTAAGAATGCAAAGGTAAAGGCAGCCCATAAGAAAATTCCTAAAGGATTTCCTTGCATACCCATACTTGCAGCAATTGAACCAAAGATTGTAGGAATCATTGCCCAACCAATAGTATCACCAATACCTGCAAGAGGACCCATGATACCAACTTTAAAGTTATTAACAGCTTCTAGTGATTCTACACCACCATCATCTTCAATACCTAAGGCAGCACCCATAACAAATGGTGAAATCCATGGCATTGTATTATAATATCTCATTGCATTTAACAATGAAGCTTTAAAATCTTCATCATCAGGATACATTTTTCTAAGTAATGGATAAACAGCAAAAGCATAAGATGGTGCTAATTGTGTTTCATAGTTAAATGTTGAAATACCGATCAACCAACGTTTAGCAGCAGCTCGACAATCTTTTTTAGTTAATACTTTTCCCTTACTCATCTTCTAATTCACCTCCGAAACTAGCTCCTGCTGGTGCAGTTGCAGTTGCTAATCCTTTTTTATAAACTTCATAAGCAGCAGCTAAACCAACAGCACCGATACCTAAAGTAGGTACTGATAAATAAGCAGCTAAAACAAATCCAACAATTAAGAATGACCAGTATTTATTTAATGGCATATACATTAATAACATTGCCATCCCAACACCAGGTAATAAACCTCCGGCAATTGATAATCCAGTTGTAAACCAAGTTGGCATGAAATCCAAAATAGCATTAACGATAGATGGACCAATTGCAACACATAAGAATACAGGTACTGCTGAACATAAACCATAGAATATAGGTGAAACTTTAACTAAACGTAAGAAAGAGTTAAATTTGCCTTCTTCAATTAATGAAACTTCTTTTTGTTCTAAGAAACCATTGAAGATTTTATAAATAACATCAAAGTTAACACCTAACATTGCAACTGGAAGCCCAATAGCTAAACCAGCTTCCATTCCACGTCCAGTAGAACATGCAATAGCAGTAGCGATAATTGCTGCAACAGGGTAATCAGGCATTGATGAACCTCCAACAGCCACAACACCCATAGACATTAATTGTAAAGTAGCCCCAATTGTAAGTCCCGTTGCTGGATCACCCATAACTAATCCAACAAGCCAACCACAAATAATTGTATTAAATGCAAATAATTGTAATGTGACAGTATCTGTCATTTTCCAATAGGCTATTAGTGTAATCAAAAGAATTTGAACAGTAGTCATATTATTTCCTCTCCTTTATTTTCTATTATAAGCTGACTTTTGATTCTAATGGCTCAGCCTTATCAGTAGTTGTAAATTGAACATCTACTTTTGTACCATTCTCAATAATTTTTTTGTAAACTTCTTTTTGATCATCAAGGACACTTGCTCTTGAGCTAACAACTGTACCTTCTTTATTATTTCTTGTAATTCCTAAAACAATGCGAGGAATTTTTTGCCCCGCTTCTTCTTGAAGTTTTAAGAATGTTTCTGGATTTTCTGTAACAACAAATACTTTATGATTGTCATATTTACCAGCTTTAAAATTTTTGATAGCTGTTTCTAAAGTAATGATTGAACAAGCCATACCTGCTGGTTTACCCAAACGCATACTTTCTTTAATAATAGGGTCATTAGCCACCTTATCATCAATAACCATAACACGTTGTGCCCCTGATTGAGGGGCCCACATTGTTGCTACGATCCCATGTAATAAACGATAATCAATCCTTCCTAAAGTAATACTCATTATTTAATTCCTCCTTTCACTTCCTATATAGCAAAATTCATGCCAATTAGTGTCGAAAAAAACAAGGTAGTGTCAATATACCCTGTTTTTTGCAATATTTAAGACAATATCTGCTTTTTTACTTCTATTTATAACTGTTTCAACATTCTTTTTATCAGAAGCATTATAAAAATCAATTGCTTCTTCTTTAGATAAATGACCTTTCATCTTACGTAAAATCAATCTGTCTTGTAATTCTTCAACATTCACATTATAAAATAAACTTTCATCACATAACCTTTCTAACTGATTCCATGGTTCATCTTTTAACAATAAATAATTTCCCTCAATTATAATGATTTCACTATGTACAAAAATTTGATTTTCTATAGGATCATGTAATTTTCTTGAATAATAAGGCCAATAACAGTCTTCTTTTTTTGTTTGAATAATCTTTTGTTTTAACTTTTCTACATTAAAAGTACGGGGGCTTCCCTTTTCTTTCCTTAAATTCATTTTATCTAGTTCTTCATTATAATAATGAAAGCCATCCATTCCTACCGTTTGCAACTTACAATCAAAATCCATTTGATTAAATAAATACTCTAAAAAAGAAACAAAAGTACTCTTTCCACTACCAGGACATCCTGCAATAAAAATAACAATACGACATTGTTTTTGTTTATAAAGATCATACCAATGATTTAATAGAGGCTTATAGACTTTATCAATATCTTCTTCGTCATATTTTGCTTCTACCTCTAAACCATTTACTAAATATTTAAATGTTTTCATTCATTTTCTCGATGACTTGATTCATTTCAACTTCGTATGTCGTTCCTTTACAGTGAATTAATGCTGGTTTAAAATACTTCATCATATTCTTTTTATCATTTAAATAAGAATATTGTAATCCTATCAAATATTCTAATGAACCTACCATTAAGTCTTTATTAGGCATATTATTTCTTTGAGCAATTTCTAATTTCTTTTTAATTTCATCAATATGTTTGCTTTCTTTTAAAATAAAGATATCATATTGGATTTTAAGATTATTATAGGTTCTTTCATCTCCTAATTTTTTTACATAGTCTAACATTTGTTTACATGATGCCTCTTCTCTTTTTCCTAAAAAGAAATAAAATGCATTTGAAATACTCATTAATTTTTGTTGAGGTTTTATACGCATATTTTCTATAAGGGCTATTTCTTTTTTTACCTCTTCACTTTCTTCTTGGGCAATATATGCAGAAAGTTTCATACTTTCTTTTATATAAGGCTTTACAAATAAAAAACATAAAATACTTTGACTTGTTTTAAAAAAGGCATCATATTTTTCTTCTTCTAAAGATGTTGTCATTTTTTTCATTACAATGTTTTTACCAATATATTGTAATACTACGAAAACAATGATAATAAAAACAGCTATCATTAAACTTTCTTTCATATCTATTCCTCCATACCTTCATATTCATCAAATGATCTTACCATCATATTTTGAATATAAATATTAATAAATTCCACTTCTTCAATAGGAATTTCTACACGATAATATTTTTCAACCTGCTTAAAAGCTTTTTTTACTGTCATATAAAATTTAATGAAATCTTCATTACAATCAGATAATTCTTTTTGATAAGATTCAATGCCTTCTCTTGTCACTAATCTTTCCATCAAACAACATATATGAACATATAAGCCAAAGCATGTATTATTTGTAAATGTTGTCTTCATTTCTTGTTGTAATAAATCTATTGCATCGGCAACTCTTTCTAAAAGTTGAGTTGGATTTAATACTGTTAAATTATTTATTATATTTGTTAGTGAAAAATTCTTTAACATTTTCTTTTGAAAACTATCCATATCCTCTTGACTAATAATATCTGCAAAATAAGAGGTTAAGAAATCTAAAGAACTATTCATTATTAATTCTTCTATAGCAATAAAATGAAGATTCTTTAATTTTGGATTCAATGTTCCAATAACACAAATAACATCATAATCCTTTAATAATTTTTCTTCTAAATTAACTTCTAATAAAGAAGTATAATCATAGGTAATTACTTTCACAGGTAAATGTTCAGGTAAAGAATCTTCGATGATTTCTTTAAGTTTTTCAGCTGTTCCTAACCCTGTTGCACATGAACAAACAATTACTTTTTCCTTCTTTTGAGAATTAATAATTTTATAATTTGTTTGACTATATTCTATACTTTCATCAAATATTTCTTGTAGAGACTTTTTATCAAGGATTCCTTTTCCAACAAATAAGGCAAATCGTGTATTAACATTATTAGCGATTGCAATATTTGATTTTGAAACATTATTTAATCCATTATAAATTTCTTCTAAAGACCCCATATCTACAAGCAATATTAAATTCTTAATATTTCCACCATAACTTTCAATAAAAACATTTAATTTATTAATAATTAATTGCGTAGATATATCTAATGGCATATCTATTGCCTCGAAAACATATTCATCTAACATACGATTAACTGCATCTGCGATAGATGATGCCGTAGCATAACCATGAGATAAAACAACTCCAACGGTTTGATTTAAAACACGATTACCATGATAAGATTCTATAAATAAAGCAAAAATCGATGTTAAATAATTGTGCCAATTCAAATTAATATAAATACCACATAATTCATTTAAATATTTTGCGATTTCATAAGATCTAAAATAGTTGGATTTAACAACCGTTTCTAAAGATTGAAATCCTTCTTGATGAATATCGAAATAAGATTCAACAATAACATAATATGTATAATAATCTTGAATAAGTAATGATAACGTAAGTATTTCACTTGATTGAAAATCACAACGATATTTATCATTAATAAGTTCTGCCATTTTTTTTATAACATTTGTAAAATAGGCAATATCTATAGATTTCTCTTTATTTTCTCTAAATAAAGAATCATTTGAATATGTTTGTGTTTCACTGAGTGCTTGTTCTAAAAAGGACTGAATAGATATTTCTTCTTTTGAATAATTTTCTAATAACTCTAATAATTTATTAGAATATTCTTTAAAAGGAAATTCATTTTCATATTTATTTTTTAAATCATTTAAGGAATATAACTGATTTCTTCCTACTAAAATACTATTATCTATATGATTATTAAAGCGTACACGTGATGGTAAACAAAGTGAATTTATTTCAATATAATCCTTATTCTTATTTGAATATAAGGCATTCATGCAGGTTTCTTGTATTACATTTTTCAATTCTCCAATATTTCCTTCATATTCATTGTTTAATAATGCTGCATATACAACATTACCAATACGAATTTCTTTATGAATATTTTTCGCTTCATTTTCTAAAAACCGTACAATAATATTTGATTTTTCCATTTCACTTCTTTTAGACAAAGAAGGTATTTCCATTTGAATTGGAATACGCCTTAATAAAGTTTTTAATAAAACTTCTTTAGGGTTTTCTGTTGTCGCAAAAGCCAAAAAAACATTACTATGATATTCATTTTCACTGTCACCTAAAACATGATAATTTCCTTTATCCATAAATAGAAATAATTTTTCTTGGCATTCAGGTTTTAAACAATGAACTTCATCAAGAAACAACATTCCTCCATCAGCAACTTTAATTAGTCCCGGATTATCATTATCTGCTCCGGTAAAAGCGCCTCTTTTATATCCAAATAAATTCGCGGTAATAAGTTCTGGATTATTCGCATATTCTGAACAATTCACATGTACAAATTTTGCTTTTTCTGAAAAGATTCCATTATTTTTTCCATACTCAAACATTTTTTCAATAATAAAACTTTTACCTGTGCCTGTTGGTCCATTTAAAAGTATAGGTAGTCCATGTGGTGGATAAGAGATACTTGCTTTACATGATTCAATAATCTTTCTTAAAGAACCATTATAACCTATTAAATCTCTAAAATCCTTGGATCCCCTCCCACAAGTTTTTGCATATTCATCTAATTCATCAAGTGAGGCAAACATCAATTTATTTATTTTAATATTATATCTTTTTTCTAATTCGCTCTTTTCTAAAAAAAGAACAGGACGTGTATTAATTTTCACAAAACGCCCTTGATTAAAATAATCATTTAAATACGATGAAATACTATTACGTGATAATCCAATTATATTTGAAAGATTGGACGCATTATTATCTTCATAATTATCACGTTTCGTATTTTCCTTTACTAACGTAATTAAGCGTTCTTCCATAATAAATAAACCTCTCTTATAAAATTATTTCTCTATTCCCATAAATTATTGTAATACAAAAATAAATATTTGAAAACTAAAACAAAAGATTTATATCTTCCGTTATATAGATACTTTTTTTATTATTCACTTATTATCGAACTTTTTTACTTTATTATTTTTCTTATATAGAAAGCTTTTTATAGTTATTTTATGGTACAATTATTTCAAAAGGAGGCGATTTTGTGTATCGTTTTTATGTATCAAGTTATGCTAAAGGAAAAGAAAAAGGTCTTTATGTATGTACTTTAGATGAAACTAAAAATGAACTTCATTTAAATAAACATATTCCTACCGAAGATTTTCCTTCTTATGTTATTAAAAAAGATGATTATCTTTATGTATCTTTAAAAGATTCACGTGTTGGGGAAGGAGGAGGTGTCGCAAGTTATCATATCGAAGAAGATGATTTAAAACAACTTTCTTTTTATAATTCCCATGGTCGTTCTTATACTCATTTATGTTTAAGTCCTGATCAAAAATATTTATTTACAGCCAATTATCACGTTGGAGCAACTGCTGCTTTCCCTTTAAAGGATCATAAAATTGGAGATAAACTTTCAGTTGTTCACCATCATGGTTCAGGAATTGATTTACTTAAAAGACAAACAAGTCCTCATGCTCATTATGTAGGAATTACTCCTGATCATAAATATCTTTACAGTGTTGACCTAGGTGCTGATAAAATTGTTATGTATGAATTTATTAATGAAAAATTACAAGAAACATCATTAAGTCAATCTGTGATTCCTGGTAGTGGGCCTCGTCATATGATTTTTTCTCACGATGGTAAATATTGTTATCTCGTCAATGAAATTAGTAACAGTATTATGGTTTATCAATATCATGATGGACACTTTACTTTGATTCAAGTTATTCATTGTGTACCTCGTCATTTTCATGGCTTTTCAAGTGCTGCTGCTATTCATATGACATCAAGTGGTAAACATATTATTGTTTCCAATCGTGGACATGATAGCATTGTCCTTTATCGCGTTAATCAAGAAACAGGAAAAATCACTTTACTTTATATGGTGCATACTGGAAAAGGACCTCGTGATTTTAATATTATTGATGATCGTTATATTGTTGTGGCAAGTCAAGAAGAAGACCGTTTAGAGCTTTATACATTTAATGAAGAAAAAGAAGAAATTAAGCCTACAGGAAATACTTTAGATATTATTCAACCTGTTTGTGTGGCTTTATAGGAGAAAGATTATGGAATACGAAATTGTTGGAGATACTCTCCCTGTTGTTATTTGTCACTTAAATAAAGGTGAAAAAATGATTAGTGATAGTGGTGCTATGGCTTGGATGGATCCATGTATGAAAATGGAAACAAACGGTGGTGGTGCTGGTAAAATCATCGGTAGAATGTTTTCTGGTGAAACTTTATTTAGAAATAGTTATACGGCAAATGAAGATGGTTTAATTGCCTTTGCCTCAAGTTTTCCTGGAAAAATTGTCGCTATTGATGTAGAGCCTGGAAAAGAAGTCATCATTCAAAAATCTGCTTTTCTAGCTAGTGAAGAAAATGTAGAAACATCGGTTTTCTTTAATAAGAAATTTTCTTCTGGTATATTTGGTGGTGAAGGTTTTATTTTAACAAAGGTTTCTGGACACGGAACATGTTTTGTTGAAATTGATGGAAGTACCGTAGAATACAATTTACTACCAGGTCAACAAATGGTTATTGATACCGGTTATCTTGCAATGATGGATGCTACTTGTAAAATGGATATCCAATCAGTTCCTGGTTTAAAAAATAAATTTTTAGGAGGAGAGGGATTATTTAATACCGTGGTTACTGGTCCTGGTAAAATTGTGGTTCAAACAATGCCTATTTCAGCTGTTGCAAATTCACTTGCAAAATTTTTCCCTCAAGGTAAATAATGAAGAAATTGTTTTGTTTTGATATTGATGGTACTTTAAGAACAACCACAGATCATCAAATACCAGAAAGTACCATCAAAGCCTTAAATTTATTAAGAGAAAAAGGTCATCTTTTATTAGTATCTACAGGTAGAAGTGTTGATTCTTTAAAGAATACTCACATTTATGATACTTTTGCCTTTGATGGGTATGTATGCAATAGTGGACAAGCTTTATTAGATAAAAATTTAAAACTTATTCACAAAGAAAGTTTATCTACAACTGTTGTTTTAAAAGCTTTAGACGCTTCTAAAAAACACAACATTCCTTTAGCTCTTAAATGTACACCAAGAATTATTAATATGGAACCCAATGAAAATGTCATTCGTTCATGTAATTATTTCAATAATCCAATTCCCCCTGTTGGTAGCTATACCAATCAAGAAGTAGGTGCCATGATTGCTTATGGTCCTTTAGATTATGACTATCAAGAATTTAAAGATATTGAAGAACTTGATGTGATGGTAGGAGAAAGTAGTTATGCTGATATTACTATTAAAGGAATTTCTAAAGCAACTGGCATTGCTTATTTTATGAAGTTATGGAATATGAAAAGTTATGTGGCTTTTGGGGATTCTTTAAATGATGTTGAAATGTTTAAACATGCTTCTTTTTCGATTTGTATGGGACAAGGAAATAATGAGTTAAAGAAATTAAGTGATTTTGTGACAACTTTTATTGATGAAGATGGTATTTATTATGCATGTAAAGAATTAGGCTATATCTAAAATAGCCTTTTTTATTTCGTCTAAGTTCTTACCTATTAAAAGTAAATCAAAGAGTTCTTCATATTGTTTGGTTGATAGATTTTCTAAAAAAATTGGATCTACATCAGGGAAGCGAATAAGGAAAAGTTTGAGAGCATTTCTTCTTGCAATCAGTTTTTTTGTTTTTCAAAAGAAGTATTTTATTGATTCATAAAAAGCCTCCTTCTTTCATTATAGAAAAATATATTTTTTTATAAATGGACAGATAGTCCAAAATACTCCTTAAAATTATGCCCAAAATAAAAATGGTCTTTCGACCATTTTTTAATTATCTTAATTTTGTAATATCAATTAACGATGGCACACCATGTTTACGTTTTTCAAGTGAATCAATAAGTGCTTTTGCTGTATCAAGTGAAGTATAAATTGGAATACCAGCTTCTACAGCAAAACGTCTAATTAAGAAACCATCTTTTAAGTTATCATTTCTTGTTGGAATATCGATAACTAAATCTACTGTATCCGTAAACATTAAGTCAAAGATTGTATTTGTTTTTTCACATATACGGTTAACAAAATGTACAGGTACATCATGTTCTTTTAAGAATTTATATGTTCCTTCTGTGGCATATAAATCATAACCAAACATATAATATTGTTTAGCGATTGGTAAGAATTCTTCTTTAGAAGAATCTTTAATTGTACAAATGATATTCTTTTTCTTAGGTAATTGAATACCTGTTCCCATGAATGCTTTATAAATAGCTTCATCTAAGTTTTTAGAAATACCTAAAACTTCACCTGTTGATTTCATTTCAGGTCCTAAAGAAATTTCTGCACCTTTGATTTTTTCAAATGAGAACACTGGCATCTTAACTGCAATTGTTTCTTTTTCAGGAACAATACCATAAGAATATCCTTGTTCTTCAATTGTATGTCCCATAATAGCTTTTGTAGCAATAGCTACAATTGGGATATCTGTAACTTTTGAAATATAAGGAATTGTTCTTGAAGATCTTGGGTTAACTTCAATAACATAAACTTGATCTTCATAAACAATGAATTGAATATTGATTAATCCAACAACATGTAATGCTTTAGCAAGACGTTTAGTATAATCCACAATAATTTCTTTAATTTCAGGTTTGATTTTTTGTGGTGGGTAAACAGAAATACTATCTCCCGAGTGAACTCCCGCACGTTCAACATGTTCCATAATACCTGGAATTAAGATACCATGTCCATCACAGACTGCATCAACTTCAACTTCTTTACCAGACAAGTATTTATCAATTAAGATTGGATGTTCTTGATATTGTCTATTAATGATTTTCATGAATTTTTTAATATCACCATCATTTAAGGCAATTTCCATACCAGCGCCACCTAATACATAAGATGGTCTTACTAAAACTGGATATCCTAATTTATTAGCAACTTCAATTGCTTCTTCTGCAGTAAAGACTGTTGAACCTCTTGGACGATCAATATGACATTTTTCAAGAATTTCATCAAATCTTTCTCTATCTTCTGCAGCATCTACATCATCGGCATCTGTTCCTAAAATTTTAACACCCATATCTGTAAGTGCTTTGGTAAGTTTGATAGCTGTTTGTCCCCCAAATTGAACGATTGCTCCATCTGGTTTTTCAATGTCTACAATACTTTCTACATCTTCAGCAGTAAGTGGTTCAAAGTATAAACGATCAGCAATATCAAAGTCTGTTGATACTGTTTCAGGGTTGTTATTAACAATGATTGTATCGTATCCAGCTGCTTTTAAAGCCCATACACAATGTACTGAACAGTAATCGAATTCAATACCTTGTCCAATACGAATTGGTCCTGATCCTAAAACCATGATTTTTTTCTTTTCTCTTTGTGGTTCTACTTCGTTCACTCCACCTTGAATTGAATAGTAATAAGGTGTTTGTGCATCAAATTCTGCCGCACATGTATCAACAACTTTATAAGCTGCCACAATATTATTATCTTTACGCATTTGATGAATTTCTTGTTCTGTTTTTCCAGTTAATTCAGCAATGACTCTATCTGGGAATTGTAATCTTTTTGCTTGTTTTAATAAATCAACTGTTAATTCTTCTGTTTTAATTCTTTCTTCCATTTCTACTAAATGTTTGATTTTATCAATGAACCAAACATCAATTTTAGTAATTTCATGGATTTCTTGTTCAGTAATTCCTTTTCTTAATGATTCAGCAACTGCAAAGATACGTTGATCATCAACATCTTTTAATTTTTGTTTTAATTCATCATGTGTTAATTTTGTAAAGGCATCTAAGTGTAAGTAGAAAACATTTTGTTCAAGAGAACGTAAAGCTTTCATTAAAGCTCCTTCAAAGTTATTACAGATTGACATAACTTCTCCAGTTGCTTTCATTTGTGTTCCTAATTTTCTTGAAGCATCAACGAATTTATCAAATGGCCATTTAGGAATTTTACATACCACATAGTCTAATGTTGGTTCATAAGAAGCATATGTTTTACCTGTAACGGCATTTTTGATTTCATCTAAAGTATATCCTAAAGCAATTTTAGCTGCTAATTTAGCAATTGGATAACCTGTTGCTTTAGAAGCTAAAGCTGATGAACGAGAAACACGAGGGTTTACTTCGATAACACAGTATTCAAAACTATTTGGATTTAAAGCGTATTGAACGTTACATCCACCTTCAATATTTAAAGCTGTAATAATATTTAAAGCTGATGAACGTAACATTTGATATTCTTTATCAGATAATGTTTGAGAAGGTGCCACAACGATACTATCACCTGTATGAACCCCAACAGGGTCTAAGTTTTCCATGTTACATACAGTAATGCAGTTCCCTGCACTATCTCTCATTACTTCATATTCGATTTCTTTCCATCCAGCAATACATCTTTCAATTAAACATTGACTTACTCTTGATAGACGTAAACCATTTGAACAAATATCATGAAGTTCTTTTTCATTATTTGCGATACCTCCACCAGTACCACCTAATGTATAAGCAGGTCTTACAACAACTGGATAACCAATTTTTTCTGCAAATTCTAAAGCATCATTAACATGGTTAACAACGATGGATGCAGCACATGGTTCGTTAATTCTTTCCATTAAGTTTTTAAATTCTAAACGATCTTCTGCAAGTTTGATTGTATCTGTATTTGTCCCAATTGTACGAACATTGTGTTCTTCTAAGAATCCTTCATCCGCTAAAGCCATAGCGATGTTTAATGCATTTTGTCCACCTAATGTTGGTAAAATGCTATCTGGTTTTTCTTCCATGATTAATTTTTTAACAACAGGTACAGTTAATGGTTCGATATAAACTTTATCTGCGATATCACCATCTGTCATGATAGTTGCTGGGTTTGAGTTAATTAAAACAACTTCTACCCCTTCTTCTCTTAAAGCTCTACAAGCTTGAGTTCCAGCATAATCAAATTCTGCTGCTTGACCAATGATGATAGGCCCTGAACCGATAACTAATACTTTTTTTATACTTAAATCTCTTGCCATCTTATTTTACCTCCATCATTTTTTCAAATTCATCAAATAAAGCATCTGTATCTAATGGACCAGCACATGCTTCTGGATGAAATTGTACTGTTTTAATATTTTTACCCATATATTCAACACCTTCGATTGTTTGGTCATTTACATTAATAAACCAAGGTTTTGCAATATTACGATCAATAGAATCATCACAAATTACATAGTTATGATTTTGTGTAGAAATATAAACACGACCTGTATTTAAATCTTTAACAGGATGATTTGCACCATGGTGTCCATATTTTAATTTTTCAGTTTTAAATCCATGAGCTAAAGCCATCAATTGATGTCCTAAACAGATTGCAAAGATTGGTAAACCACTTTCAGATAGTTTTTTAACTTCTTTAATGATTTCAACATTTTCGCTTGGATCTCCAGGACCATTTGATAACATCACTCCATCATAGTTTTCTTCAATGATTGTACTTGCAGGAGTAGATGCTGGATAAACTGTGACTTCTATATTTCTATTTGCTAATGATTTAGCAATATTTTTCTTAGCACCAAAGTCTAATAAAGCAACTTTTCGATTTCCTGTTCCTACTTTATATGGTTTGTCACATGTTGTTTTTTCAACGACACCAGTTACTTTAAAGTTATGTATTTTTTCCATCACTTCACTTAAATCATCATATTTTGTTGTTGTAATCATTCCATTCATACAACCTTTATTTCTAATGATTTTAGTTAAATGTCTTGTATCGATTCCTTGAATACAAGGAATGTCATGTTCAATTAAATAATCTTTTAAATCAATATTTTTTCTAAAATTACTTCCAAGTCTAGCAAGTTCATTCACTACAAATCCTTCAACATAAGGTTTTGTAGATTCTTGATCTTCTAAACATACTCCATAGTTTCCAATTAATGGATATGTCATAACAACTGATTGTCCTGCATAGGAAGGATCCGTTAATACTTCTACATATCCTGTCATTGAAGTATTAAATACAAATTCACTGACAACTTCTTTGTTAGCCCCTACGCTTTCACCTTCAAATACGTTTCCATCTTCTAAGATTAAATAGGCTTTCATATATTTTCCTCCTTTTTTTTGTTATAAAAAAACATATCAATTAAAAATGATATGTTAGAAACAATGAGAATATAAAAATGAGGTACTCGTATTCAATTGTAAGCAATCATATTTGACACTTTGTTGTAACATAGCCCTCATCTCCTTTTGTTCTTGAATAGTATAGTAGATTTGATAACATTTTTCAACACTAATTTATAATTTTTTATTATTCTGTAATTTTATTTTATTAACAATTTTTTAGTATAAGAAAAAAGAGATTTTTCTCTCTTTCTATGATTGAAAATACTTTTCTATTTCTTTTACTTCCTTTTCAGGTATTTCTAATAAGTTAATTGCTTCTTTAAATGACATTTGTAATCCTATCATTAGTTTTTTACATGCGCTATATTCTTTTCTTTACGTTCTATTTGTTTGCCTTCATTTCTTGCTTCTAAGGCAATGCTTTCACCTAAATCACAAATATCTTTAACCTCACTTTCTATTTTCTTTGTATCATTCTATAATTCTTTGTTTCCCATTATAATCTAATACATTATTTAAAAAGGCCATCAATGGTGTCAATAATTCATCATATACTTACTTTTTATTTAAATCATGTTCTTTGTTTGAGTATACCACAAGAATAACTTCCTTGTCATAAACTTCTTTTTCTTCTACTGTTGCTCCACAAATAATCCTTTCGTTTGTTTCATAGGCATTCATATGACCATCTTTTCTTTTAGGTGCCTTTAGCATGATTCACAAAGAATAGACCTTCTTCATTCCATCATAGTTTTTATCATCATACTCTGTTTCCAATTATCCTGACACTATCTTGGAGACATAAGCATAGCCACTAGTAATAACAGAATATCCTTTTTGTATTTCTAAATTTAAATAGACTCGTATATTCTTTCCATCTTCTTGTGGCACATCAATATAACACAAAATATCATAATAAACCACGCCTTCATCTTTGATAAAGCCTTCCTTATCTACAAGATGAAAATGTGGATTGACCATTCTATCACCTATATGTACTCCTTTTATTAGTCTTCTAATTTCTTCAAAACTTAAATACTTTGCTTCATCTACAACTACCTTTATGATTCTTGATAATACTTCTTCATTTCCTATGATCATCTTGTATAAATGATCATACATTGTTGTTTGTTTACTTGTTGTTATTTTATTTATTTTGTCCATAAGTAGTCCTCCTACTTATCTGTTCTTTTTTGAAAAAAATAAAAAAATTGTTAGGAAATCAGATAATTTCCTAACAATCATGTATCTTAGTCTTTAATAGCTTTATGATATTCTTGAAGCGATTTTACTTCATGTGTTCCATGAATTTCAGCCTCTAAGATACCTTCTACAGCTGCATTTGCAGCAGCAATGTTTGTCATGTATGGAATTTTCATTTTAATAGCTGTTTTTCTAATATAACTATCATCATGTGCAGATTCTTTACCATGTGGCGTATTGATCACCATATCAAGTTCACCATTTGTAAGAGCATCTACAATATTTGGACGACCTTCTTTGATCTTTTTAATTTTGATAGCTGGAATATTATTGCTATTGATTAATTCAAATGTTTTACCTGTAGCCACAATTTCAAATCCTGCATCATAATATTTTCTAGCAAGAGCAACAACATCTTTTTTATCTCTATCAGAGACAGAAATTAAAACACGCCCTGATGTTGGTAATTTTGTTTGAGTAGCTTCTTCAGCTTTAAAGATAGCCGCTCCATAAGAATTAGCTAAACCTAATACTTCTCCTGTTGATCTCATTTCAGGCCCTAGAATTGGATCAACTTCAGGGAACATATTGAATGGGAAAACAGCTTGTTTTACACCAATATGAGGAATCTTTCTATCTTTTAAATCTTTAACAGGTGATGGTCTACCTGTAAGTTCACGCGTAACGATATCTGTTGCAAGTTTTACCATGTTGATGTTACATACCTTAGATACTAAAGGTACTGTTCTTGAAGCACGTGGATTTGCTTCTAAAACATAAACTTTATCATCAGCAATGGCATATTGCATATTCATTAAACCACGAACATTCATTTCTTTAGCAATTTTCTTAGTATATTCTTTTATTGTTTGTACATGTCTTACTGGAATATGTTTAGATGGTAAAATACATGCTGAGTCCCCTGAGTGAATACCAGCAAGTTCAATATGTTCCATAACAGCAGGTACAAAAACATTTTCTCCATCAGAAATAGCATCTGCTTCACATTCCATCGCATCATTTAAGAAACGGTCAATTAAGATGGGACGATCAGGTGTTACCCCAACAGCAGCAGCCATGTATTGTTTTAATGATTCATCATCATAAACAACTTCCATTCCTCTACCACCTAATACATAAGATGGTCTTACCATTAATGGATAACCAATTCTTTGAGCAATTTCTAAAGCATCATCAACTGTAACTGCCATTCCTGATTCTGGCATTGGAATTTCTAGTTTTTCCATCATTTCATTAAATAAATCACGATCTTCAGCCATATCAATAGTTTCAGGTGTTGTTCCTAAAATATTTACACCATTTTCTTTTAATTGACTTGCAAGATTTAATGGTGTTTGTCCACCAAATTGAGCAATAACTCCTAGTGGTTTTTCTTTTTCATGAATACTTAAAACATCTTCTAATGTTAATGGTTCAAAATAAAGTTTATCAGATGTATCATAATCTGTTGAAACTGTTTCTGGGTTACAGTTGACAATAATTGTTTCAAAGCCTAATTTCTTTAAGGCAAGAGAAGCATGAACACAGCAATAATCAAATTCAATACCTTGACCAATTCTGTTTGGTCCCCCACCTAAAATCATGATTTTCTTATTATTTGAAACTTCATCTTGATCTTTTCCATTATATGTAGAGTAATAATAAGAACTATCTTTTGTACTTGATACATGAACAGGTTCCCAGACTTGATGCATACCCATAGCTAATCTTTGATTTCTAATTTCTTTTTCTTCTACATCTAATAACTTAGAAATATATTTATCAGCAAATCCATCTTTCTTTGCTTGTTTTAAAACGTCATCTGGTAATTGATTTCCTTTATAAGAAGCAATTTTTTCTTCTTCTTCAACGAGTTCTTTCATTTGTTCAATGAAATAATGTTTAATTTTTGTAAGTTCAAATAATTCATTAACAGTAGCTCCTTTTCTTAAAGCTTCATACATAATGAATTGTCTTTCACTTGTTGGATTAATTAATAATTTTAATAATTCATCTTTAGATAAATCATTAAAGTTCTTTGCATATCCTAAACCATAACGTCCTGTTTCTAAAGAACGAATTGCTTTTTGGAAAGCTTCTTTATAAGTTTTACCAATACTCATAACTTCCCCAACAGCTTTCATTTGTGTACCAAGTTTATCTTCAGCCCCTTTAAATTTTTCAAAAGCCCAACGAGCAAACTTAATAACAACATAATCCCCATCAGGATAATATTTATCTAACGTTCCATATTTACCACAAGGAATCTCATCTAATGTAAGTCCAGCCGCTAACATTGCTGAAACTAAGGCAATAGGGAAACCGGTCGCTTTAGAAGCTAAAGCAGATGAACGTGATGTTCTTGGATTGATTTCAATAACAACAATACGATCTGTTACTGGATCATGAGCAAATTGAACATTTGTACCGCCAATAACTCCAATTGATTCAACAATACGATAAGCTTGTTCTTGTAAACGATCTTGTACTTCTTTAGAAATAGTAAGCATTGGTGCACTACAGAAAGAATCTCCAGTATGTACTCCTAATGGATCAATATTTTCAATAAAACAAATTGTAATCATGTTATTTTTAGCATCTCTTACAACTTCTAATTCCAATTCTTCCCAACCTAAAATAGATTCTTCAATTAAGCATTGGTGTACTAAACTTGCTTGTAAACCTCTATTGACAACTGTTTTTAATTCATCAACATTGTAAACAAGTCCTCCACCTGCTCCACCCATTGTATAGGCAGGTCTTACAACTACTGGATATCCTAATTTATCAGCAATAGCTAAAGCTTCATCAACCGTATTTGCAATTTCACTTCTTGCCATTTCAATACCAAGTTCATTCATGGCTTTTTTGAATTCTAAACGGTCTTCTCCACGTTCAATAGCATCTACTTTTACCCCTAATACTTGAACGTCATATTTGTCTAAAACTCCGGCATTACTTAATTCAGAACATAGATTTAAAGCTGATTGTCCACCTAAGTTAGGAAGTAAAGCATCTGGTCTTTCTTTTTCAATGATTTGTGTTAATCTTTCTACATTCAATGGTTCAATATATGTCACATCTGCAGTTTCTGGATCTGTCATAATTGTAGCTGGGTTAGAATTGACTAAAACAATTTTATACCCTAATCCTCTTAATGCTTTACAAGCTTGTGTACCTGAATAATCAAATTCACATGCTTGACCAATAATAATCGGTCCTGAACCAATGACTAATACTGTGTTAATATCTTCTCTTTTTGGCATCTTTAATCCTCCTTTTGATTGTAAAAAAAACATATCTTAGAAAAGATATGTTTCAAATTAAAAAATAAAAAGCGAAAAAGGGCCCATGTCTTTATATTGAATTGTCATAAGTAGATCTTTTTTCATAATGGCCTCCTATAAGCAATTTCGCTCTATCCATAGAAAGATTATATAAGATAATGATTGGGAATTAAATAAATTAAAATATAATTATCATACTAATTTTTTATTTCCATACCAAATAATATCCTTGCCAATTCTTTTTAAGTTGAGCTGTTACTTCTTGTTTCTTTTTTATTCCCATTTCATTTGTATACGTATATTCAACCATCACAGTATCTTCTTTTTTTATATTTTTACATGCATATGTTTTTTCAAATTCAATATATTCTTTATCCCACAAATAGATTTCATCTTTCTTTGTCTTATTTCCACTAAATGAAAGAGTAAAATCACCTTTGTTCTTTTTTTCATTATAACTTTCTAACATAATTCCACCACTAGTATCTTCATCTAAATAGTTTTCAAAGTTGATATCTGCATCTAACATTCCAAAATTTGTTTCACCATTTGTTTGGGAAATAAGTTGTGCAAATCGAACTGTTTGAATAGGTAGATTTATTGTTCCTTTAAAATGATCCTCTTCTTTATTTAAAGAAAGTGTATATGTATCTTTATCCGTTTTAAAAATAACTTATGCTGTTGTATTATCTTGATAATTTTTTAAAATCAAATCAATATTTATATTATAACCATCCTTTTTAATATCAATAATATAACCACTAAAATAAGAACAAATAGAATTTGTATCTAGTGAAATTGGTTGATCACCATAAAAGTCATTGATTTGTTGTTGCAACGAAGAATTTGCTTCTTCCAATGCATCCATTCTCTCACTCATCTTAACTGCTACATAGCTTTCCATAATAAATGCTAGAAAAACAACAATTCCAAAGATAATAATCATATTTCGATGATTAGTACTTTGATCCGTTTTTATTTTTTACTTTCATCTAAAAGTTCCTCTAAAGAGATGCCAAAAACATCAGCCATAGCCTTACAACTTTGTATATCAGGTGATGACAGATTACTTTCCTATTTTGATATTGTTTGTCTTGATATATGTAGTAATTTACCTAATTCTTCTTGCGATAATCCCTTCATTTTCCGATATTTTTAAATACGTTCTCCAAGTGTCATATAATCTTTCTTCCTTTTATTCATCATAACATGAAATAAGAAGAAGATATGCTCTAAATATTAACATTTTGTCTATAAATCTTTACTTTAATAAAAATCAAATATTTAGTACAATTATCTAAAGGAGGAATTCTATGAAATCTAAAATACTCTTTATTTGTTGTTTTATTTTATTATTATGTGGTTGTTCAAAAAAGGAAGACACTAAAACCGAAGAACTTCTTACAAATAATGATATTGGTTTTACAATTATCGTTGAAGATGGTCGTGGAATTACAAAGAATTTTAAGATAAATCATATAAATGATTATATTGGTGATCAGTATATAGAATCAAAAAAGAATAATGATACAGTTTATTATAATGATTCTATTCAAATTACTTTAAATAAAAAGAATAAAGTTAAAAAAGTAGAACTATTTACAGATCATTACAAAGTTGAAGGTAATTTCTACGTTGGTTTAGAAAAAAATAATTTAGATTACGAAAATCACAAAGAAGAGAACAATCAATATATTGCCTATAGTGAAAATAAAACAGTTAAAATGACCTACACGCTTTCAAACAATACAATTACAAAAATCACATTAGCCTAAAAATAGTTATCAATCAGATAACTATTTTTCTTTTAATTTCTTCATTTTTTCTTCTTTTGCAATCGTTTTAAAAATAATACTTTTACTTGTAGGACTATATGATTCAAAATCTATCTCATGTGCATGCTTATCATATATTGGTGCATCATCCACAATAATCGTTACATTCATACGTAAAATATCATAAATTCTTTTTACTAATTTATTATTAGGATTTAAATTAGGATTTGTTTCAATTCTATAAATAGTACTCTCACTTACTCCTAAGCCCTCTGCAAGCTCTTTTCTAGAAATGCCTCTTTCTATTCTTTTATTCATAATTATCTCATTAACATTCATTATCCGTCACCCTTTTAATTCATGTTAACAATTAAATCGTGCATTTTACACATTATAAAAGATACCTTCAAGAACGATAACTATTCTTTCATGCACGTTCTATTGACTTTATATTCGTGTCAAATATAAAGTACACTTAAGGAGGTAATTATGATAAACTATTTAATTGAAAAATACTTTACATTGTTAAGCGGTGTTGCCTATAGTAACGCAACATCAATGTCTGCTTTTAATTTATATGAATTCGACAAACCTGAACAATTAAAGAATTTAAACAAATAAGGAAGGTGGCATCATTATGAATATTTTGATATTAGAGGATACAAATACTTTTGTAGAGGAGTTTGTTGATATACTCAAAAATAACAATCTATTCACTGATGCCCATTTCTTTTGTCTAGGGGATCATTTTGAAAAGATTGATGATACAAAAGATTACCAAGTTATTTTTATAGATGTTCATTTAAGTAAATCAATAAATGGTATCGATTTTTCTATAGAACTTAAAAAGAGGTTTCCCAAAGCACTTATTGTTTTTGTGACCATGAACAATAACTTTGTTCATAAATCCATGGAACTTCAACCATTTTATTTCATTAGAAAAGATCATTTAAATGAAGACATGTCTATCTTCTTTAAAATGTTTAAAGAACATTTAGAAAACACAAGTTTTATAGTCATTAACGCTAGAGAAAAACGTGTACGTATTAATACCAGTGATATTATCTACATAGAAGCTGATGGTCATTACTTAAAAATTATCACATTAGATGGTGAATACAAATTCAAAGAAAAGATAAAGGAATTTAAAACTCAACTCAATAATAACAATATCATTCAAGTACATAGATCCTATCTTATTAATTTAGATTTTGTCTATGACGCTAATACAAAATATATTATCTTAAGAAACAAGAAAGAAATTAATATAGGTAAAACATATAAAAAGAAATTTAAACTAACTTATCAGGACTATTTACTCAATGGTAGCTTATAGTATATTTCTTAATTTTGTAGAAGTATTTACACTTACTGCTTTCGTTTACCTTTATTACTCATTTTCAAGTAGAAAACAGTTTTGTCTTCTACTTACTTCTTTATTCTTAATATGTGAATTATGTGATATTTTAAGAGAAAATGGAATTATATTAATGTTAGGATATTTTATAACGAGTTACTTATTCGTATTATATGAAAAAAAGACAATATATTCTGGTGACATCTTTATTTTAGGTGGATATGTATTTTTATTATTCACATATCCATATTTGTCATATTGTTTATTTGGGAATATATTAGATACTCCTTATGCTTACGTATATTATATATGTGCAGGTATAACATCTAAATTATTTTTGATTCTTGTAACCTGTTGGTTACTAGAGCATCTAAAATTCACATTTCATGTACCAAATAAACAGTATTTCTTAGTAATTATTACCGAAATTGTTGTACTTAGTATATTTGGAATCATTGGCTATGCAGCTGTTGACGTAACAGTCAGTTATAATCCTATACTTGTTTGCAGTTTATTGCTGGCTGTTTTTATTTTAATAATCATAAATGGTATATACTTTAATATGGTTTACACAGAAAAGATGCAATATGAAAAGCAATTACAAAAAGAAAAATATATAAAACAAAGCTTACGTCTCATACAAAACATTAGTTATGATATTGATGATAAGAAACATCGTATTCATTGGATATTAGAACACATTAAACACTTAAACAACGATACCAATCCAAAAATATCCAAAGCTATTAAACAATATCAATCTAAAAACACTTACCAAAAATTAGTTGCATCTAAAAATCCAGTATTTGATATTTTGATTTCTGTAAAAATCAATAGGTTACAAGATGATAATATAAGTATTAAACCTTTCTTTGAGATTAGTCAAAATGAAAAATATGATGATTTAGATTTTATTGATGTTATTTCTGAAATATTAGATTATGTTAAAAGACATAATGAAATAACTTTGCACATTAAAGGTCAAGGCATTTATACGTTAGTTGAACTTTATTCAGAAAATGATTTTTATGATTATGATAGATGTAAAATTGAATCTGATTTAATTGTTAAGAAAAAGAACATTTATAAAGATGGTATTTATTACATGAAATTTTTATTAAAAGGAACAGATGATGATGTTAGAGAAAATTTATGATAAATATGATTTTGATCAAGATTATGAAGTATATAAGTATGGTCAACAAGTTTTAATATTTAATTCAATCGTTAATATATTTATGTTTATTCTAGGATTATGTTTACATGAAGGACTTATGACACTAGTTTGGATGCTAGCATTTTCCGGATTAAGAGTGAATTTAGGTGGATATCATTGTGATAGTCCTGTTAAATGCTTTGTATCTTCCAATTTAATATTTTTTCTATCTATGCTTTCTTATAAATATTTAAGTTCGTATTTCTTATTATTATTTATTCCACTTGGAATACTATTTATGTTATTTTTTAAATATATTCCATTTATAAATAAAAAAGCAAAAATTACAATATGTATAGAACTTATTTGTTTACTTATTCCAAAAATAAATATGATTGTTATTCTTGCTTTATGCGAAAACATCATTTTATATTTAATGACAGCCAAAGAAAAAGTCAATTCGTAATGTGAATTGACTTTTTAAATACTATTTATTTTGTAGATATTCATCCATTGCTTTAGCTGCTTTTTTACCAGCACCCATAGCTAAGATAACTGTTGCTGCACCAGTAACAACATCTCCACCTGCATAAACACCATCTTTAGATGTTTTCATTGAATCTTCATCAACGATAATTCCACCCCAAGATTGGCAATCTAAACCAGGAGTTGTATGTCTGATTAATGGGTTTGGACTTTGTCCAATAGCAACAATAACTGTTCCTGTTTCAATTGTGAAGTTAGATCCTTCTTTAGCGATTGGTCTTCTTCTTCCAGATGCATCAGGTTCACCTAATTCCATTTCAACACATTCCATAGATTTAACCCATCCATCTTCACCTTCAATTTTAACTGGATTAGTTAATAGTTTGAAGATAATTCCTTCTTCTTTAGCGTGATGCACTTCTTCAGCACGAGCAGGAACTTCTTCAGGTCCACGACGATAAACGATATATACGTTTTTAGCTCCTAAACGTTTTGCAGTTCTTGCAGCATCCATAGCAACGTTACCAGCACCGATAACACATACTGTATCTGTTACTTTAACTGGAGTTGGATGATCTGGGAATTGATATCCTTTCATTAAGTTAACACGAGTTAAGAATTCGTTTGCTGCATAAACACCGTTTAAGTTTTCCCCAGGAATTCCTTGGAAACGTGGTAAACCAGCACCACTACCTACGAAGATTCCTTGATATCCTTGTTCTTGTAATTCATCAATTGTAATTGAACGTCCTACAACAACATTTGTTTCGAAATCTACACCTAAAGCAGCAACACCATCTACTTCGCTTTGCACTAATTTTTTAGGTAATCTGAATTCTGGAATACCATAAGATAATACCCCACCTGTTTTATGTAATGCTTCAAAAACAGTCACATCATAACCTTTTTTAGCTAATTCACCAGCACATGTAATACCAGCAGGTCCTGATCCAATAACAGCAACTTTTTTACCATTTTTTTCAATTTTTAATTCTGCAGGTTTTCCATGTTCTCTATGATAATCAGCAACGAATCTTTCTAATCGTCCGATTCCTACTGATTCAGTTTTAATTCCTCTAACACATTTACCTTCACATTGATTTTCTTGAGGACAAACACGTCCACAAATTGCAGGTAATGCGTTTTCTCTTGTAATTGTTTGATAAGCTTCTTCAAATTCACCTTCTGCAACATGATGAATGAATTCAGGAATTGGTACTCCTACTGGACATCCATCCATACAGAATGGTTTTTTACAATTTAAGCAACGAGTTGCTTCTTCCATAGCTTGTTCTTTTGTATATCCTAAAGAAACTTCTTCAAAGTTTTTATTTCTTACATTAGGATCTTGTTCAGGCATTTTAACCTTATTTGGTGACATATTAGGCATTATTTTGCACCTCCCATTAAATTACAAATACGATCTGCATTCGCATCTACTTGATGTTCTTCTTCTTTAAACATTCTTTGGCGAGCCATTAATTCATCAAAGTCTACTGATAAACCATCAAAGTCTGGTCCATCAACACATGCGAATTTAATTTTACCATCAACAGTAACACGGCAGCATCCACACATACCTGTACCATCAATCATAATAGGGTTTAATGAAACCATTGTTTTTAAATTATGAGGTTTTGTTACCCCAACAACAGCTTTCATCATAGGTACTGGTCCAATAGCGATAACTTCATCAATTGGATCACCATTATCAATTAATTCTTGTAATTTAACAGTTCCAAATCCTTTTTCTCCTAAAGATCCATCATCTGTCATCACATATACATTTTTACAGAAAGCTTTAAACTTATCTGCCCATAATACATATTGTGCTTCACGTCCACCAATGATAACATCCACATCTACACCCATTTCAGCTAATTTTTTAAGTTGTGGATATAATGGTGCACTACCAACCCCACCGGCAATACCAACAACATGATTTGATTTATGTAAATCAGTTGGTACACCTAAAGGTCCAACGAAGTCAGTGATTTCATCACCTTCGTTTAATTTTGCTAATTGACGAGTTGAAAAACCTACAATTTGATAAATAATTGTAATTGTTTCAGCTTCTCGATCATAATCAGCAATTGTTAAAGGAATTCTTTCTCCATCTTCACCAACTCTTAAAATAATGAATTGACCTGGTTCGCACTTTCTAGCAACCATTGGAGCATGAACTTCCATTAATTCAACAACATCATTTAGTCTTTCTTTTTTGACTATTTTGTACATTTCTGGTTTCCCCCAATTCTTTTAGACTACCTCTATTATACGCTTATGTGAATAAAAAAACAACGTTCCTTCTAGTAAGATTTACTAAAAGAAAATCGTTGTTTTAATTTTTTAAAAATTCTATATTTTGAATATTTTTTGCTCTTTCAAGCTTTTCAATTAAGTTAATATTATAGTTATTTTTAAACAATAAAGAATATAATATCCATTATATAATATGCACTTACCTTTGATGAATAAGATCCTATCTTTGAAAAAATATTTTCTTTAGAACATATCGTTAAACAATAATCTGCATTTTTCTTAAATAGCTATCATTAATAGAAGTAACAGCAATCACTGTACCTTCTTTTTGTTTAATATAATTCACAATTCTTTTAATCTCTTGTTCCTCTCCAGAATACGAAATCACAATAGCAACACTATCTTTATTAGAAAGCATTGCTTGTCTATTTTGATCAGATGATATATGTTTTAGATTTATAATCACCTATTACTGAAGAGGCAAAATGTATTCTAAAGTCGTTATAGCTTTTTTCACCTAATTTTTTACAAAATCTTGAAATTGTTGATGGTGATGTATATGTAATTTCAGCTAAATCTGTTATTTTCAAATCAACAATATAATTGGCTATACCTTTTTCTAAATCTGTAAAGTTATCTTGATATTCTAACTTATAAAGTAAGCTCATAGTATCACCTCAATATAAAAATAAAATATTCTTACAACAATAAATAGTGTTATAGAATACTTTATAATTTATTTTCAAATATCTTAAAAAAATCACTTTTTATTTTGAAAAATTTTTATTCTTTTTTTCCAATATAAACAGAAACCTTTTGACTTAAATCTTCATATACTTTTGTTGAGATGCGATGATCCGTAATAATACCATCGATTTCTCCCCAAGAACAAACTGTATATAATCCTTTTTCTTGAAACTTACTACTATCAGCAACCACAAAAACATAATCACTTTTTTCAATCATTTTCTTTTTAACTCCTAATTCTTGATAGGAATGACATGTTGGTCCATCACTATTTAATAATCCAGAAGTTCCTAAAACACAGACATCTACTTGAACTTTATCTAGATATTCTTCACTCCAATGTCCTACTATTGATTGATTTTTTTCTCTTTTTTTACCAGGAGTTAAAAACACATTATGTAAATTTCCATCTAATTGTTCAAATGCACCTATAGAAACCGTAAAAATATCTTTTGAAGGCATTAAATTAATATATGAACAACAACTTTGACAAGTACTTCCTGAATCAATGATCATACTATTATGTGCCATTAATATTGAAGAAATACAACGTGCAATTTCTTTTTTTTCATCATATTTTTGTTTTTCTCTAAATTCGATATTTTTTTCTGTTCCTAACGTTGCAAGTGTTGCTCCACCATATTCTTTTTTAACAACTCCTTTTTCTTCTAAAAAAGTTAAATCTTTACGAATTGTTTCCATACTTACTTGATATTTTTGGGAAAGTTCTTTTGCTTTGACATATCCTTTTTGATCTAATAAATCAACAATTTCTTGTAATCTTTTTGTTGCAGTAATAGCCATATTTCATCACTCCTAGAAGAGATTATAGCTACCTATATACAAAAACGCAACTTGCGATTAGTTGCGTTTTAAACATACTTTTTATTTATTATAAAAAAAACTTGGGATTTCTCCAAGCTCTATTAAGCTTCTACAGCTTGTTTGTTTTGATATTTTTCGTAAGAAATTAAGAATGGTGTGTAAATAACTACAGAAATTGCAATTAAAATTGCTTGAGTTACTGCACCCATAATATTTACACCTGTTGCCAAGAATCCAAAGATCAATGATGGACATGTCCAAGGTACTGTTAAACATGCAACTGGACAGAATCCAATAACTGTTAATACATAACCTACGATTTCAAGAACGATTGATGTTAATACAAATGGAATACCAAATGTAACTGTTTCGTTGATTTCGAATAATCCTGGAATTAATGATAATGAAGCGATTGCTTTGTTATCTTCACGTTTAGAGAAAATAAAGATAGCAATAACTAAACCTAATGTACATCCAGAACCACCAATTTCACCCCACATTTGAATAGCATACATATTAATAATGTTTGTTGTTTTTTCACCTCTGTTGAATTTTTCAACGTTTTCAAGTGCTAATGGAGTAAAGATTGATTATTTAACAGCTGATCCCATATTATTACCATGAATACCTACTAACCAGAATAACATGATTACTAAATATAAAATAATAAAACCAGGAACAGTTGCACCTAAGCTTCCTAAAAGATCTTGGATACTGTTTTTAATAATATCATTTAAATATAAACCTGTTATGTTATAATATGCTGATTCAATACAAGCAGTAATGATCAATGTTAAAATAGCTGGTACTAAAACTTCGAATGCACGAGATACACCTGGTGGAACTTGATCAGGCATTTTAATGCATCTTGTTTTTCAAAGAACGAAAAAAGGAAAAGTAAACGGGCGTCGCTTACTTTTCCTACGTCATTCAATGAATATAGTTGTCAAAAAAATATCTAAGAGAAGAATGACTTTATAATCTTCTTTGATTACACTTTCATTTTACATATCTTTTATGAATTGAAAATGAAATTTATAGATTTTGATAATTATTTTCATATATTTTTTTATTTATGATTTAGTGTATGCAAATTATTTTCATCGATGTGCTTGAATAAAGAAAATATTTTTTAATTCAATTTCATTAAAATACTCTGACATATGATTATTCATCATTTCTGATGTCAAAGTTTCATCTGCACTATACCAACTTTTAGATTTAAAATAGTCTGCAATCTCAGGTGTTTTAAACGTACAATGATGTCTGGCATAAATTTCATTAAGTCCTAACCGTAACTGAGAATCATCTTTATTTTCTAAATCAGCTTCTGTAAGAAGTTCTGTATCACTATGAGCAAATATATATTCATCCTCATCTGTATTTTCTTCTACTGTTGTTTCTATTTTTTCATTTACAATAACTTGAAGGGCTTTTTCTTTACCTGATTCACTAGTACAAATTACTTTTGTCTTACCTGATGATAAAGCCGTAATTTTACCATTTGTATCTACGATACATATTTTTTCATTTTTCGATTGATAAGTACATTTAAGATTAGTTTGAATGGTATATTCATCTCCAATATTTAATGTAACTTTACTTTTTTCTAAATGTAATGGTTTTTCAACATGTTGACTAACAAGATTATCTGGTGAATAGGATGGTTTATTTCCTTTAAAAAATAAAATAAATCCTAACATAGCAATCACCACGACAAGTGCTATGATTCCTAAAATAATAATTTTAGTTTTTTTACGCACTTCTTTTTTATGTTTTTCTCTATTTTTAACCCTTGAGCCTGCTTCTTCTACTTGGATATCCTCTTGCGATATTCTTGTTCCACAAATATCACAATATTTGGCTCCTTTTGTTAGTAAACTATGACATTTTGGACATAACATAATCATCATCTCCTTACCTTTATTATAAAATAAAATATATTGATTTTCACTACCCGTTTTAGTATAATGTCAAAGACTGGTTCGAGAGCCAAACCCAGTATAAAAAACTAAGAATAAGTAATGAAGATGGCTCTGTCATCTTTTTTATTTTATTTGGCTTCTAACTGTACTTTAGAAGAGGAGGACTACAAATGAATAATAAAAAGGTACAATTAATTGTAATGAATGCCATGATTGGTGCTGCTTATGCCGTTTTAACAATTTTAATTTCACCTATTGCTTATGGAGCAGTGCAAATGCGCTTAACTGAAATTATTGTTTTACTTGCATGTTACAACAAGAAATTTATTCCAGGACTTACTATTGGATGTTTACTTGCAAACCTTGCATCTCCAATGGGATTATATGACATTTGTTTTGGAACAGCTGCAACATTGATTGCTTGTCTTGGTATGTATTATGTTAAAAATGTTTTTGCTGGAGCTTTAATTGGTGGGGTTGTCAATGGTTTAATCGTTGGTTTAGAACTTTATCTAGCTTTAGAATTACCATTTATGATTAATGCATTCTATGTTTTCATTGGTGAATTTATTGTTTTAATTATTGGAGCATTCTTATTTAAATGTTTAGAAAAAAATAAAACACTTATGAATAAATATATTTTAGAATAGTAAAAAAAGCTATAACAGCGAAATGCTTGTTATAGCTTTTATTTATGTTCTTCAATATAGTTTACTATATCGTTTACTGTTTTAAAATTCATAACGTCTTCATCAGGAATTTCAATTCCAAATTCTTCTTCAGCAGACATGATTAATTCAACTGAATCTAATGAATCTAATTCTAGATCTTCTTTTAATTTAGCATCTAAAGTAATTTTTGATTCATCAATATCCATTGTATCTTTTAAAATTTCTTTGATTTGATCAAGTACCATTTTATTTCCTCCTTCTGTATACAGCTATTATAACAAATGCTTTTGATTTGTAAACAAAACAATTTGACAAACAACCTAAAAGTCTATATCATTTAGGAAAGTATGTTTGGGAGGTAAAATAATGATTTTAAGACCAACGAAAATCGAAGATATTTCACGTGTCATTGACATTATTAATCAAGCAAAAACTTATTTCAAAAATAATGATATTGATCAATGGCAAGATGGATATCCTAATGAAGAAACAATTGAAAAAGATATAGAAAATAATGAAGCTTATGTTTTAGAAGAAGACGGTGTTATTTTAGGAACGTGTATGGTAACGATTCATGGAGAACCTGCTTATAACCGTATTGAAGGAAAATGGATTTTAAATTGTCCTTATATATGTGTACATCGTATTGCTGTTGATAATGAATATAAAGGAAAAGGATTAGCTTCTACGATTTTAGATCAAGTAGTTGCTATGTATCCAGATTATCATAGTGTTAGAATGGATACACATCATGATAATCTTTCTATGCAAAGTTTTTTAACTAAATATGGTTTTAAATATTGTGGAGAAATCACTTTAAAAAGTGGTGCTTTAAGAAGAGCTTATGAAAAAAGAATCTAAGCTCTTTTTTTATGTCCTTAATTTTCCTTCTTTAAGTAATCTTAATAATTCATCATTTTGCCTTTGTGAACCTGTATAATTATCTATTCCATTTAATTTAGCTAATTTTGTTCTATTAGCAAAAGAAGCATCTTCTTGAATAGAACGCAATGCATCTGTAAAACTATTGCCTGTATAATCAGGTGCACTTAAATATCTTATCTTTCTTTCTATGACCTGATCATTGACCCAGCCGGCATCTTGTCCTATAAGATAGGGATTTCTAGCACCTTGAACAATTCTCGTAATAATTCCAAAATGACGATATGGCATTAATGGTTGCGTAGATTCACTTGTTAAAAATACATGGTGAAATTCTACCTCATCGCCTATCTTATACCTTGTTAAATTCGTATTAGAAAAATTATTATAACCACCTTCTTCGATGATTTGTGGAAAATCTTTATAGGCATAATTTAGATCCACCATTGTATCAATTCCTAAAACATTTCCTGTAGCGCTATATTGCCACATACCATATTCTCCATCATAATTAAGTTCATCATTATATCTTGCAATCCATTTTGTATACTCATTAAAGATTGGACTTGTAAGTTTAGTTCTAAACCAAAACAATGATGCATACATTCCTACATAGTAACCTTCTTGTTCGAGTCTTTGAGCAAATGTTTGTGCAATATTCGCTATTGTTTGATTACTTTGTCTTCCTGTTGTATTATTATCTTCTAAATCATAATAAACAGGATAGGCCATTTGATAATCCTTTACGAGTCTTAATACATGTTTAGCTTCTGATAGAGCTTCTCTTTCATTGGTTGCATAAGAATATAAATAAACCCCAAAAGGGATTTTTAAACGTGTACATTCATCCGCATTTCTTTTAAAATACGGATCATCTTGACTTTCCAGATTACTTCCATACCCACATCTAATGATTGCAAAATCGATATGTTTTTTAACTTCTTGCCAATCAATCAACCCTTGAAATTTAGAAACATCAATTCCATGTTTTACCAAAATTTTTCACCTCATTATAAAATATGTCACAATGTCAAAAATGTTATTATTATCGTTGTTTATATTTACTTTTGGTTAAAAAAATAAGATAATAGCTACGGGAGGAATTATAGTTATGAAAAAGAGTTTAATCTCCATGATTTGTTTTACTTTGTTAGTATCCTTTTTTTGTTCTACAAGTCAAGTTCATGCAGTAAACTTTGAAGGACAAGAAGATAAATATATGAAACTTTGTTCTAGTAAAAGTTTATCTAATAATAATTATAATACTTGTAAACAATTTAATTCATACTTAAAAAAGAAAAACAATCAGTTACAAAGTTCTATTGATGAATCTAAATCTAAAATTTCAGATACTCAAAGTTCATTAGATGACGTTGTTTCTAAAATTGCTGATTTAAATAACCAAATTGAACAAAAGCAACAAGAAATCAACTATTTAGAAAGTTCAATTAAATCATTAGAAGCAAGTATCACAGCTAAAGAAAACGAAGTTAAAGAACGTATGTATGCTATGCAATCATACAATAATAGTAATAGTTATATTGAATTTATTTTTGGTGCTTCAAACTTCTCTGATTTCTTTTCAAGAATTGATAGTGTCAATGAAATCACTCAATTCGATAAAGAATTAGTAGAAAAAATTGCTGATGAAAAGAAGCAAGTTGAATCTCAAAAAGCAACTATTGAAACAGTAAAAGCAAATATTGTTTCTCAACAAAACGAACAATATACTTTACAAACTCAATATGAAGATCTATTAGCTAAACAACAAAAAGATTTAGCATCTGCTGAAAGTGAACAATCTAAAATTTCTGATACTCAAAGTTCATTAGATTCATTCTTATCATCAGTCGTTGTTACTCAATCATCTTCATCAGGTAGTAGCAGTAGTGGTTCTACAACTATTAGACCATCTACAAATGTTCCTACTACAAATAAGTATGGTTCTACAGTTGTAGCTGCTGCTTATTCTAAATTAGGTTGTCCTTATGTATGGGGAGCAAGTGGACCTAATTCATTTGACTGTTCTGGTTTAGTTATGTGGTGTTATGCACAAGCGGGTGTTTCACTTGATCACTATTCTGGATCTCAAGGTCAATCTGGAGCAATTATTCCATTAAGTCAAGCTCAACCAGGAGATATCTTATGGAAAAGTGGACATGTAGGTATTTATATTGGTAATGGTCAATATATTCATGCACCACAAACAGGTGATGTTGTTAAGATTGCATCTAATGTAAGTAGATTTACTTGTGCAGTTAGACCTTATTAGTAATGACTTAAAACCTTTAAGTTTATAAGCTTAAAGGTTTTTATTTTGTATAAAAACAACTTTTATTTACTTTTTTTAGAAAGTGATGTATAAATAATATGAGGGGGTGTTTTGTTTGAAAATTAAAAAATATTTTGTAGGATTTATTGCATCTACAATGCTTGTATCAACATGCTATTGTATAAAACCTGTAGAAGCTATTGATTTTTCAAAAGATGAATCAAAATATATGTCACTATGTGCAAGTGGAAAACTAACAAATAGTAATAAGAAAACATGCGAAGAATTCAACAGCTATCTCAAAGCTAAAAACAAGAAGTTAAAAAAAGATTTAGAAAATCAAAAAAGTGCTGCGGCGAGTACAACACAAACATTAGACAGTGTTCAAAAAAAGCTAAATTCATTAAATTCGGATATTTCATCTAAAGAAGCTGAAATTCAATATGTTGAAACATCTATACAAAATACCCAAGCAGATATAGATAAAGATAATCAAGAAATAAAAGATCGTATGTATATCATGCAATCTTATATGAATGAAAATACTTTTATCAATTATATATTTGGGGCTGATAATTTTACTGATATGTTATCTAGAATAGATAGTTTCAATACACTTACTTCAAGTGACCAAGATTTGATTGCTCAAATGTTAGAAAAGAAAAAGGAAATTGAACAACAAAAAGTTACTTTAGAAAACGCTAAAATTGTTTTAGAAGAACAAAAGAAAGAACAAGCGGCTATTCAAGTACAATATGAAACATTATTAGAAGAACAAAGAAAACAAATTGCTTCTACGCAAGATGCTATATATGATTATGGTGCTGCAAGTGAATCATTAGCTGCTGCTATTGATAAATTCAATGCTGAAGCTTATGAAACAAAACCATCAACAGCTAGACCTGCTCCACCAGCATCAAATAATACAAATAGCAATAATTCAAATAATACTGGTAATAATAATTCAAATAACAACAATAATAATAATTCAAGTAATAATAACTCTAATAGTAATACAAACAATAACACTAACAATTCTAACACAAATAACACAACATCTTCTAATCTTGGATATAAAATTTATGAAGTAGCTCGTTCAAAATTAGGATGTCGTTATTATTGGGGTGCAAATGGACCAAATATGTTTGATTGTTCTGGATTAGTCTATTATTGTTTAAACCATGCAGGAAAATCTGTAGGTAGAACAACCGCAGCAGGTTATTCATCTATGTTTTCAGGGGTAAGCTGGTCAAATTCACAAACTGGTGATTTAGCTTGCTTTGGAACTGGATCAGTTACACATATTGGAATTGTAATGTTGAATAGTGATGGTACTAGAAGTTTAATTCACTGTGGTGGTGGCGGATCACATACTTTTGGAAATGATCCAAATGCTTGTGTTAAAATTAGTGATTTTCAACCTGGTTCTTATTACTATAAAAGAATTATAACAATTAGACATGTCTCATAAGGTCCATCTGGGCCTTTTTCTTTATAAAGAAAAAAGGTAGACGAATTTCGTCTACCTTTTTATTTTAAGAATGTTTTATAATCTTTATAATTTTTCTTTAATAATTCAGGTGTGTTTAAATGATATGGACATTTTGTCATACATTTTCCACAATTCAAACACTCTTCTATTTTTTTCATTTCATTTTGCCAATGTTCATTTAACCAACTTGCTGCTGGGGCTCTTCTTAACATTAAAGACATTCTAGCACATTGATTAATTTGAATTCCTTTAGGACAAGGCATACAATAACCACATCCTCTACAGAAATCTCCTGCTAATTCTTTTCGATCATGAGCAATTAAATCTTGAATTTCTTGAGTAAGTTCTGGTGCTTTTGTTTGATATGAAATAAATTCATCCAATTCACTCTCTTTTTGAATTCCCCAAATTGGTAAAACATTATCAAACTGTGCTAAATATGCATAAGCAGCATCCGAACGGTTAATAAGTCCACCTGATAAAGCTTTCATACAAATAAACCCAATATTGTTTTCTTTACATTTATGTACTAAATCAATATCTTTTTGATCTGCTAAATAACTAAATGGGAATTGAATTGTATCATATAACCCACTTTCACAAGCTTCTATAGCTACTGGTAAACGATGATTTGTTAGACCAATAAAATGAATCTTACCTTGTGCTTTTGCTTCTAACATAGCTTCATATAATCCTGTACCATCTCCTGGTTTAGGGCAAAATGAAGGATTATGAAATTGATAAATATCAATATAATCTGTTTTTAAATTATTTAAACTTGTTTCTAAGTCTTTCCAAAAACCTTCTACTGTAGTAGATCCTGTCTTCGTTGCAATATAAATATCTTTTCTGACATCACTTAAAGCATTCCCTAATTTTTCTTCACTATCACTGTACCATCTTGCACTATCAAAAAAACGAATTCCTCGATCATAAGCCTTTCTTAAAATTAAAGTTGCATCTTCTCCAGTTACACGTTGGATTGGTAAAGCTCCAAATCCATTTCTATTAACTGTAATTCCTGTTCTTCCTAACGTTACTTTTTCCATACCTTTTTCCCTTTTTAACTTAAATATTCACCTATACCATTTACAATACCTTGAACAATCTTATTTTGATAATCATCACTTGATAACATTCGATCTTCATTAGGATTAGATAAAAATCCCATCTCAACTATTGTAACAGGCACTTTTGACCAATTTAAACCTGTCATATTATCAACAATTGAAACTCCTCTATTTCTAGAACCTGTTGCCTTACAAATGTTATTCACAATGCTCTTTGATAAAGATTGTGACTTCCCTGCAATATTTGCACAATATTTATTAGATGTTGATGGGGCTAGTGTCAATGTTCCTGTTGATGATGACGATTCACTTGAATCACAATGTAAACGAATAAAAGCATCAGCATTTGCTTCATTTGCTATTTTAGCTCTTTCGACATTTGAAAGATCTACATTTTGTGATGTACGACACATAACCACAGTATAACCTTGATTTGATAAAGCTTCTTGTAATTTAAGTGCCACTTCTAAGTTGATTTGTGATTCTGTTTTCCCCGTTACACATCCTGTTGCCCCTGTTGTCACTTTTGCTTTCATTGTCGATGAACCTGGTCCATTAGGTTCTAATGAACTATTTCCTCGTGCTTGATGTCCTGCATCAATACAAATCACTTTTCCTCCGCCATGATAAATCTTAGCTGCTGATAATTCTTGTTTAGGTTTTTCTTTTACATGTACAGTTATTTCTTTTTCTGCCTGATTTCCTGAACTATCTTTCGCAAATACTTTTATTTGATAATCCCCTGCTTTATTTATATCTAATGAAGATAAATCATATTGTAAATCAACATTGCTTAAATCTGTTGCTTTGATTTCTTGATTAAAATCATAATTTTCTGTTCCTTCTTCAAATGAAACTTCATTTACTTCATTAAAAACAGGAGCTGTAGTATCTTTAACAATCACTTTCTTTTTTAGTTTTTGATCTTGATATTTAATATTTATTGTATAGTTTCCAATTGCTGGATAATCTTTTTGATCTTCATTTTTTAGATTATCTGTTATTTTTATTTCTTTTTTTATTTCTTTCAACTTATCTTTATCTATGTCTTTTGTTTGAATAAGATCATCAAATGAATATTGAACTGTATTTCCATATTCTACAATAATCTCTTTTTTATTTTTTAATGATAATTCAATTTTTTCTTCTCGTGTAAGATAATAAATACCTCCCACTATCACCACGATAACAATCCCAATAACTCCTATAAACTTCTTTTTCATATTCCTTTTTTCTCCTTAAAACTATTATACAAAAAAAAGAGAAGAATGGAAGTTCTTCTCTATAAACCTTTGACATGAATACGTGTAATTGCACGTTGCAAAGCTGCTTGTGCTCTTAACATATCGATTTCATCGTTTTGTATTTTAAGTCTTTCTTCAGCTCTTCTTTTTGCTTCTTGTGCTCTTTCTAAATCAATTTCTTCTTGTGATTCAATTGCATTAGCAATTAAAGTTGTTTCTGTTTCATTTACATAAATGAAACCACCTGCGACAGAAAAATATGTTCTTTTTCCATCAATAATATAATTCATTTGAGACACTTTTACACCACTTGCTAGTGGAATATGATGAGCTAAAATACCTATTTGTCCAGCAGTTGTATCAAGATTTATCTGATCAATTTCCACTTCTTGGTAAATACCTTGAGGTGTAATGATTTTTAGCTTAAATTTAGTCATTTTCGATTTGTTTAGCCTTTTCTACAGCTTCTTGAATAGTACCAACATTATGGAATGCTTGTTCAGGTAATTGATCCCATTTACCTTCAAGAATTTCTTTAAATCCTTGAACAGTATCTTCTACACGGACATATTTTCCATCTAAACCAGTAAATTGACTAGCTACTGTAAATGGTTGTGATAAGAAGTTACGTACACGTCTTGCACGTGCAACGATTAATTTATCTTCATCACCTAATTCATCCATCCCAAGAATTGCGATGATATCTTGTAATTCTTGATAACGTTGTAAGATTTGTTGAACACCATGAGCTACTTCATAATGATCTTTACCTACAACTAATGGATCTAAGGCTCTTGATGAAGAGTTAAGTGGATCTACTGCAGGGTAAATACCTAAAGCAGCGATTGAACGATCCAAGACGATTTTAGCATCTAAGTGAGCAAATGTTGTTGCTGGTGCAGGGTCAGTTAAGTCATCGGCTGGTACATAGACCGCTTGTACTGATGTAATTGATCCTTTTTTAGTTGATGTAATACGTTCTTGTAAAGCACCCATTTCAGTTGCTAGAGTTGGTTGATATCCTGCTTGTGATGGTACACGTCCAAGTAAGGCAGAAACTTCTGAACCTGCTTGTGTGAAACGGAAGATGTTATCAATGAATAATAACACGTCTTGACCTTGTCCATCACGGAATTGTTCAGCCATTGTTAAACCAGTTAAGGCAACACGTAAACGTGCTCCTGGAGGTTCGTTCATTTGTCCAAAGACAAGTGATGTTTTAGATAAAACGCCACTTTCTTTCATTTCATAGTATAAATCGTTACCTTCACGGCTACGTTCTCCAACACCGGCGAATACTGATAACCCACCATGTTGTGTTGCGATATTGTTAATAAATTCTTGGATCAATACTGTTTTACCTACTCCGGCACCACCGAATAACCCAATTTTACCACCTTTGATAAAAGGACAAATTAAGTCTACAACTTTAATTCCTGTTTCAAAGATTTCTGTAGTTGTCATTTGTTCTGCATAAGTTGGCGCAGATCTATGGATAGGCATACGTGGAACATCATTTCCTAATTCACCTTTACCGTCAATTGGTTCACCTAAAACATTGAACATACGTCCTAATGTATCATTTCCTACTGGAACTGAAATTGGGTGACCTGTATCAACAGCATCCATTCCTCTTACTACCCCATCAGTTGGTCCCATGGCGATACATCTTACTGCATCATCTCCAATGTGTTGAGCAACTTCTACGACTAATTCTTCTTCACCATTTTGAATACGAATTGCTGTATTTAATCGAGGTAATTTATCTTCGCTAGCAAATGCAATATCAATAACTGGCCCACGGGCACTAATTATTTTCCCAATATTTGCCATATTGACCTCCTTATTGCGCATTAGCTCCAGCAACAATTTCACTAACTTCATTAGTAATTGCTGTTTGACGAGCTTGATTGTATTTTAATAATAATTGTTCTGTTAATTCTTCTGCGTTATCTGTAGCATTTTCCATTGAAGTTCTACGTGACGCATTTTCACTTGTCACACTTTCAACAAGATAGCCATAAACGACAGCTTGTAAATACATTGGTATTAAACTATCTAAAACTTCTTCAGGACTTGGTTCAAAAATAGTGAATTTATTGGTAATTTCAATATTTTCAAACTCATTTGTATCAATTGGTAAAAGTGTTACTGTACGTGGTTTAAATGTTAAGTTATTAACAAATTCAGTATAAATGATTTTTATACTTCCCACTTCTTTATTAATATAAAGATCTGTGACACTTTTTACTAATTTAGTCACTTCATCAAAAGCTAATGTTGAATTTAATGAAGCAAAATCAGTATTGATTGGTCCTTGATGCGTTCTACGGAAATAATTTGTTCCTTTACTTCCAATTGAGTAAACATAATCTTCATCTTTAATTTGTTTACTAATTTCTTTAAAGACATTGGCATTATATCCACCACATAATCCTAAACTTGAAGAAATAACAATATAAACATCTTTATCTACTTTATTTTCAGCGAGATAGGCAGAATCTTTTAACCCTTTATTAGAAGCTAAAATTTCTGCACATGTTTGTCTAACACCTTGATAATAAGGTTTTAATTCATCAAGTTGATTTCTTGTTTTACGAAGTTTAGATGTCGCAACTAATTCCATTGCTTTTGTAATCTTTTTAGTAGATTCAACGGATTTAATACGACGCTTAATTTCTTGCATTGATCCAGGCATTAGTTAGCCCCTTGTGTTTTTAAGAATTGATCAACATAAGCGCCTGTTGCTTCTTTCATCTTCGCTTCTAATTCATTTGAAATCACTTTTTGAGTTTCTATTTCAGTAATAAATTCAGGATGAGACATTTGAATATTTTCTACTAAACCATCCATAAATTCTTTTACTTTTTCTACAGCTATTTGTTTTGTATAACCATATTTTAATGCAAATAAAGTAATGACTTGTGTTGGCACACTACGTGGTGAATATTGTGCTTGTTTTAATACTTCACGTACTTTTGCCCCATGATCCAATGTTGCTTTAGTAGCAGCATCTAAGTCAGAACCAAATTGTGCGAAAGCTTGCATTTCTGCATATTGAGCAAGTTCAAGTTTTAATGAACCAGATACTTGTTTCATCGCTTTAATTTGTGCAGTAGAACCTACACGTGATACAGATAATCCTGTATCTACAGCTGGTCTAAATCCAGAGTTGAACAATTCTTGTTGTAAGAAGATTTGTCCATCAGTAATTGAAATAACGTTTGTTGGAATATATGCTGAAATATCCCCAGCTTGTGTTTCAATGATTGGTAAAGCAGTAATTGATCCTCCACCATTTTCTTCATTTAAACGGCAAGCACGTTCAAGTAATCTTGAATGTAAATAGAAGACATCCCCTGGATAAGCTTCACGTCCTGGTGGTCTTTTTAATAATAACGACATTGTACGATAAGCTACCGCATGTTTCGATAAATCATCATAAACAATTAAAACATCTTTTCCTTCATCTAACCAATGTTCAGCAATTGCACATCCAGCATATGGTGCAATATATTGAATTGGTGCAAGTTCACTCGCTCCGGCAGAAACAACACATGTATAATCCATTGCTCCACCTTGACGTAATTTTTCAACAACTTGTGCAACTGTTGAATTCTTTTGTCCAATAGCAACATAAACACAATAAATGTTTTGTCCTTTTTGGTTTAAAATTGTATCAATAGCAATTGCAGTTTTACCTGTTTGACGGTCACCGATAATTAACTCACGTTGACCTCTACCGATAGGAATGATAGCATCAATTGATGTAATACCAGTTTGTAATGGTTGATCAACTGATTTTCTTGTCATGACCCCACTAGCAACACGTTCGATTGGTTTAGTTTTACCAGTATTGATTTCACCTTGACCATCGATTGCTTGTCCTAATGGATTAACAACTCTTCCTAACATTTCATCCCCGACAGGGACTTCAATAATTCTTCCAGTACGTTTAACTTCGTCTCCTTCTTTAATCGTACTTTCAGATCCAAGTAGTACGGCTCCTACACTATCTTCATCTAAGTTCATGACCATTCCGTAAACATCATTTGGGAAAAGTAATAATTCACCTAACATGGCATTATCTAACCCATGAATAACACTTACACCATCACCAACAGTCACGACTGTTCCGACATCTTTTTGTTCAATGATATCGTCATAATGCTTAATTTGTTCTTTAATTAAAGCACTAATTTCATTTGGTCTAAGCCCCACTATTTCCACCTACTTTCTTAATAGTTCTTTTTTAAGCATTTCTACTTTATTTTTAATTGTTCCATCATAAATACGGTTAGCAATTTGAACTTTAATACCACCTAATAATGATGGATCAATAGATACTTTTAAAGTAACCTTTTTGTTTTCTTTTTGACTGATTGCTTTTTCTATATCTTGAATTTGTTGATCAGTTAATTCATAAGGTGTATAGATCATACCTTCTTCTATACCTAAATATTGATTTGATAAATTAATATAAGATTTAACAATATCATCAATATAACGAATTCTTCTTGATTGCACTAATAGTTTTAAGAAATTTAAAACATATTGATCAACATTCCCTTTAAATGATTGATCCAATAATTGAATCTTTTTATCATTTCCAATAAGAACGTGATTAAAGAATTGAACAATTTGAGGATCACTATCAAGAACCTCTCCAACTAATTTGATGTCATCAAGATATTGAGTGACTTTATTTTCTTCTTTCGCTAAATCAAATAAAGATTCAGCATATCTATCGCCAACAACACTCATTAGTTAACCACATCATCAACAAATTCTTCTACTAATCCTTTGTTGATTTTTTCATTCATTTCTTTGTTCATAACTTTAGTTGCAACCTCAATAGCAACATCCACAATTTCTTGTTTCATATCTGCTTGAGCTTGTTTCTTTTCTGTTTCAATTTCTTTTTGTGCTTGTTCAATTTTAGCTCTTGCTTCTTCGTTTGCTTGGTCAATAATTTGTTGTTTCACTTTTTGACCATCATCTTTTGCTTGATCAAGAATTTCACGATATTTACTTGCCGCTTCACGTGCTTCTTTTTCAGCTGTTTCTAAATTTGTAGAAGCTTTTTCGTTCATTTCTTTTGCCTCATTGATTGTAGATTCTATGTAATCTGCTCTTTTAGCAAAATATTCCATGACATTTTTCCATAAAAACTTCTTAAAAATAAGTAACAAAACTCCTGTAGATAATAATTGAACAATCAGTGTTGTAAGATTAGGGAATAATTTTCCTGCTATATCTGGCATCTTTATTCCTCCTTTGTCAGATTTTCAATTATTAATATACGAATAATAAGATTAAAGAAACTAATAAACCATAGATGGCAACTGTTTCTGATAAGGCAATCCCTAAGATCATCATAGTACGGATTTTACCTTCAGCTTCTGGGTTTCTACCAACAGCTTCTACAGCTTTACTAGCAGCAATCCCTTCACCAATCCCTGTTCCTAAACCTGCACATACAGCAAGACCTGCTGCAATAGCAATTAAACCTTTTACCATAATTTTTTTCCTCCTAAAAAATAGTTCATTTTTCATTTATATCTTAACTAGCAAGCTAGTAAAGAACTTAATCTGGATTTTCCATCATTATCAAGATAGATGATAATGTAACGAATACCAATGTTTGAATGCATCCTGCAAAGACATCAAAATAACAATGTAGCCAAGGAGCAATCACTGGTCCTAAAAAGTTAAAGTTGATCAATAACCCTGAAATGTAACCTGTTAATTGATAAACTAAATACATAAGGATCGATCCACTTAAAATATTCCCAAATAAACGCATTGATAACGAAATCAATGGCGAAAGAATACTTAATAAGTTTGTTGGTGGCCATACAGCACCCCAAATGTAAGATAATAATCCTTGTTTTTTGATTGCATTAAACTGAATTAAACAGAATGTAATTGTTGTTAATGCAAGAGTAATAGAATAATTTGAAGTTGGTGCTTCAAATCCTAATAATCCACTTAAGTTAGCAATGACCAAATATGCAAAGAGCATTGCAAAGTATGGATAATAGTTCTTTTCAAATTTCTTTGGCATGATACTTTTTAAATAGTCGTAAATCATTTTAACACCTGTTTCAACAACTAAAACAACACCTTTAGGTCTTGCTGTTGGATCAGCAGTTGCAAATTTCTTTCCGGCATAAATAAAGAAAATAGCCATCACCACCATAATAATCAATGAAAAGATTAATTCTACCTGTAAAGAATCTAAGAAGTTACTCACCCTTTCACCCCCTTCATTTGATAACTTACAATATATATGGTTATTTTAATGACCATATATCCAAAAAGAACACCCATCAGATTAAACCATTTTGGAATAAAAATAGCAATTAAAAAACCAATCGCATAAATTGCAAGTTTGACTATATTTAATAAGATAATTAAACTTGTAGATCTTTTTAAGTTCAATATCATATCAGACGTGATAATAATAACATAAAAAATTGCAAGATTAAATAAATATCCAAGCAAAAAACCTAGCGAATAACTGATAGATTTCATCATCAAACCAATAATTGAAAAAACGATAAAACCTATCAAAAAAATAAAAAATGATTTCTTAAAAACTAACTTTTCATTCATGATTTTCCACCTTTTAATAATGTTCTCATCACTTCTATAAACGCTAAAACAAGAAATACTAGCGTCAGAAGAGGTTTGGTTAGTAATATACTATCCAAATATAAACCCAATATGACGCCAGCTATTAAAGTTCCAAATATTTTACCTGATAACGTCAATGCATAAAGCAAATCTTTAAAAAGCTTCTCTTTATTATTCATTTGTTCCAAACAAACGATCTCCGGCATCTCCAAGTCCAGGAACAATATAACCATGCTCATTTAATTTTTCATCTAATGCTGCAAGTGTAATATCAACATCAGGATGTACTTCTTGAATCGCTTTAACTCCTTCTGGTGCTCCTACTAAACAAACAAGTTTGATTTTTCTTGCTCCTCTTTGTTTAATATTTTCAATTGCCATATTAGCACTTCCACCAGTTGCTAGCATTGGATCTAAAACAATGACTAAAGCATCTTCTAGACCTTTTGGAAATTTAGCATAATATTCACGTGGAATTAAAGTTTCTTCATCTCTTTCCATTCCAATATGTCCAACTTTAGCTGTTGGAATAATATCTCTAAAACCATCAACTAAACCAATTCCTGCACGTAAAATAGGTGCAAGAATAATTTGTTGATCCATTTCTTTCCCCACCATTGGACAAACAGGTGTTTCAATTGCTTTATCTTTTAATGAAACATTGCGTGTTACTTCAAATGCCATAAGTTTAGCAATTTCATCTAAGTTTTGTTTAAAAATATAAGTTGATGTATTTTTATCACGCATAATTGTTAATTTATGTTGAATTAAAGCATGATCTAATATTGTTACTGACATATTTGCCTCCTAGATATATTTAATATTTGAATACATTGTAACTTTTTCAGTTAATTTTGCGACACGTTTTAAACATTCTTCTTTAATTTCATCTGTTTCTTCATTTTTTAAACGATAAGCAATAATTCTAGCAACTTCTTCAAAGTCTTCTTCTTTGAATCCTTTTGTTGTCATTGCTGGTGTTCCAATACGAATTCCTGAAGCTTTGAATGGTTTTTCTGTATCAAAAGGAATTGCATTTTTATTAGCTGTAATATTGATTTCATCAAGTAAACGTTGTGCTTTTTTACCAGAAATACCACAACTTGCTTTAACATCAACAAGTAATAAGTGGTTATCTGTTCCTCCAGCAACCAATCTGAACCCTTCTTCTTTAAAGACTTTTTCCATTGCTTTAGCATTTTTAATAATTTGTTTAGCATATTCTTTAAATTCAGGTTGTTGAACTTCATAGAAACATTGTGCTTTAGCAGCAATAATATGCATTAAAGGTCCACCTTGCATACCTGGGAAAACTGCACGATCAATATCAGCAGCAAATTCTTTTTTACACATGATGACACCACCACGAGGTCCTCTTAATGTTTTATGTGTTGTTGTTGTGACAATATCAGCATATGGAAATGGTGATGGATGAACGCCAGCAGCTACAAGTCCAGCGATATGAGCCATATCTACCATAAATAATGCGCCATTATCATGAGCAACTTTAGCCATAAATTCAAAATCAATTGTTCTACTATAAGCACTAGCTCCAGCAACAACGAGTTTTGGTTTAATTTCTTCTACTTGTTTTTTATAAGCTTCATAATCAATTGTTTCTGTCTCTTTTGAAACACCATAGCTATAAAATTCATAGTTGATTCCTGAAAAGTTCAATGGATGCCCATGTGTTAAATGTCCCCCATCAGCAAGTGACATTCCTAACACTTTATCTCCATGTTGTAATAAAGCTAAATAAACTGCAGTATTTGCTTGTGCCCCACTATGTGGTTGAACATTAGCATGTTCTGCCCCATAGATTTCACAAATTCTTTGTCTTGCAAGTTCTTCAACTTCATCAACAAATTGACATCCCCCATAATATCTTTTTGCTGGATATCCTTCAGCATATTTATTTGTAAGAACTGATCCAGCTAATTGTAATACTTCTTCAGAAACAAAGTTTTCTGAAGCAATCAATTCAATGTTATTTCTTTGTCTATTTAATTCTCTTTCAACACTTTCAAATAATTGTGTATCTTTCATTATTTATTACTCCTTTTCTAAAGCCATCATTTTTTGAATTCTTGCATCATGTCTTCCGCCTTCATATTCGCTTTCAAGCCATGCATGTAAGATTTCTAAAGCTAAGCCTTCCCCTATAACACGTTGCCCCATTGCCAACATGTTTGAATCATTATGTTGACGTGTTGCTTTTGCACTAAATACATCATGACATAATGAACAACGAATTCCGTTTACTTTATTGGCAGTAATGCTGACACCAATTCCAGTTCCACATACGACAACCCCCTTGTCGCACGTTCCATCAGCAACAGCTTTTGCTGCTTTAGAAGCATAATCTGGGTAATCACAGCTTTCTTCTGTGTATGTACCAAAATCTACAACTTCATAACCATTTTTTTCTAAATCTTCTTTTAATACATTTTTTAATCTGAGACCACCATGGTCACATGCCATTGCAATTTTCACTTCAATACCTCCCTGATTTTTTCTTCACTAATACAACCTTGACGTAATATTGTTACATCATCATCAATTTTTACCACTGTACTTGCTAGAGTATTTTGACATTTTCCTTTGACGATCATCTTTAGTTTCCCATTAAATTCATGATACACATCTAAATCATTTAAAAGTGTCTCTTGACCTGAAATGTTAGCGCTTGTTACTAACATTGGCCCTACTCTTTTCAATAATTCTAATACAAATGGATCATCAGGTATTCTTATACCTATCGTTTCTAATCCCGCTGTAAAATCATCTGATAAAATTGATTTCTTTTTTAAAACAAGAGTTATCATTCCCGGCATAAATTCATCAATCAATTTTTGAGCATTTGTATTTACATAAGCATATTTTTCTATATCTTGAGAATCATAGATCATCAAAGATACTGCTTTACTATGACTTCTATGTTTAATTTCATAGATTTTTTCAAGTGCCGAAAGATTTCCAAACTTCACACCTAAGCCAAAAACAGTCTCGGTAGGAAAAGCCACAACCTCATCTTGTTTTAATAATTCAACAACCTCGTTTATGTTCTTTTTTTCTACCAAAACTGTTTCCATGATTCCACCTCATTTTGTGATATTATACTATTTTATTATTTAAAATGATACCCTTATCTCTGGATATTTATCTCTTTCAATAGAATATTTAGCATATTTCTTAACGATTTTCCCACTATTTTTTTAATTTTCCCTAAACAAACAAAAATCAACCTATTTCATATAAAATAACAGTGAAATCTCTATACAAATAAAATTTAAAAAAAGATATTTCACTACCGACACACAGAAAACAAAAAATCTGAGATTATATCTTAAAAACACATTTCGCGTTCTCAGTTTAATATAGAGATTTTACTTGTGTTTAGAAAGGAGGCATTTAAAAAGCAACTCTGTTTAATGAGAGTTGTTTTTTATTTAAACCAAAAATGAACAAAAAAAGTAATCACCTATGCTGACAAGTTTGTGATTACTTTTTAATAAATTTTGAAATAAATCATCATAGCAATGAATCTATTTGAGAGCTCTTTTCATATATATTACATTTTATTTCATCTTTAAAGACAATTCTATTTTTGATTATCTTTTAACCTATATTTTCTATTTGTGTTTGTACCAATTGATTCTACAGAATCCATTTGTGAAAGAATCTCTCTCGTTCTAGAATGTTTTAAACCAATATATTCTGCAATATCTTTTGTTTTTGCTTCTTTATTTTCACTAAGATATTCTTTTATTTTTATCATTTTTTCTTTTGTTTTACTTGTTATTTTTTTCTTCGCCGCTTTTTCTTTGTTTGTTTTATCTACAAATTCAAGTGTTAAGATAGTTCGATTGGGATCAAATCTTTCTTCAATAACAGGTTCTTTCCATCCTTGATCTTCCCATGTATTGAAGATATTAGGAACACCACTTCCAGAACGTTCACCTATGTTTACAAGATTAAACATTTTCATAAAAGTTTTATTACGCGGATCAGATTCTCCCCCTCTTCTCATTTGTTCCTTCCCTGTTCTTATATATCCAGGATTTTCAAAAATAATTCTATCTTGATTTTTTTTATAACAACACCTCTTGTGCCATAATAATCAGCATTAATTAAACAGTTGGCTAATGCCTCACGAAGCGCCTTATTATCATCTATACGATTTCTACCTTCCATAACAAAGGGAATCTTTACATCTTTAATAATTTTCATTATAAACTCTAAAATAAAAATCCAACGAAATTGTTGGATCTCTATTTATTTTTAAATACGATTAATTTACTTAAAATATAATCCAAAATAACAACTATAACATTCACGACTATCTTAAATAAAACATCGTTTAATAAATTAAAGTTAACAAAGAAGCACATAAAAAACATATCTAATAACCCTGTAGCTAATCTTGAACTAAAGAATGATAAAGCTTCTTTAAATATTTATGCACTACTACTATTAAACACATATTTTCTATTTGTAATATAGGCAAATAATACCGATAAAAACCATGCTACAGCATTCGAAAATAAATAGCTCATATATATAATATTTGAAAATAAATAATAGACAACAATATTTACAGCTGTTGTTAATGTTCCAAAGATAAGATACATAATGATTTCTTTAAGCGATTATCTTTATAATGGAAGCAAGAGCTGTAATAAATACTATAAATCTAACAGTATCCATTTTAATAATCATACCAATTTTCTTAGGTATACTTCTAACAATTCTTATATTGCGGAATGAATCAATCATTTCATTTGTCATATCCATTAAACCTTTTGCACAATAAGGAATTAATAAAACAAAATATGTAATAGTATATTGTGATTTTGCTTCCCAAAATAAATGAAATAAAAATCCACCAATAAAAATAGTTGGTAACAATAATCTGTGTAATTTCATATGTCTTCCAGTAAAGTAAATATAAGCTAATGTTCCTAATAAAATAACTGTTTCATAGACATTATATATTTGATACCATAACTCACTTTGAATATAAAAACTACTATGCCTCGTTACCCAAGTTCCTTGAAAGTCAGGATTACACCATTGTGAAACTGTCTTTCGATATAAAAAGTTAATAAATTCTCCAGGGTGTGTTATATAATAAGATAACGTATTACCTAAATCACTTTTTACCTGTGTATTTGTTGCTTCATAATTACCATTATTATTTTCATAGACACTCCAATTATAATTATTAAACCATCCCGGAGCCACATCACTATCTTGTAATCCCATTTCTACATATGCAATCATTGGTATACCTTTACCAAGTTCAATGCCTGTAATATTTTTGATAATTGTATTAGGAATCATTGAAGATGCAAAATAGGCAGGTACAAATAAAATCAATAAAATAATAGATGTATATTTTTTATTTAAAATAATATCAAATAAAATAAAGATAACCATTGCAACAAAAACAATCATATAATTAGATTTAAACATCATTGCAAAAATAATTGAAACAATCGATAAAACTATATATTTTATTTTACTTGTTTCAAAATATTGGTATCCCGCTAATATTGCAAGTAATGAAAAAGTATGTCCAAAGATATTTCCATATACAAATGCAACATAAAATGTTAAAGGGAAAAATATAAATAATAAAATAAGTGTCCAGTTTTTTAGCTCATCATTATGAAAACTAATTTGTGATATTTTGCATAAACAATAATAACTAACTAATAACCCTATAATATTAAGCACTTGAAATGCTTGATAATTATTTTCTCCAAAAATAAATGATAAATAATAAAGAATAACAACAATTCCCGCTTGATTAGAACACTTTCCTACATATCCCATTGGTGTAAAATAACTATAATTGCCATTCTTTAATCCAGCTGCTGCTTCCAAAATACTTGCTTGATCTGCCACAGGAACAAAATCAAATTTGAAAATCATAAAAATACCAACAATCAATAATATCAAGCTTAATATAATAAATATTTTATTAAAATAATAAGTATCCTGTGTTCTATAATGTTTTCTAACAAAATAAACAAAAAACAATACTATAACAAACCATAATAATAAATAAAATGGTTTATCAGCAACAATTGTCGTATGTTCATCCCAACTTAAATACGCATTATTAAATAAACATAACAATGTAAGTAATGATGTTATAGCAGCAAAAAATCCTAATACAACATTTTTACCTAATTTCTTTAATTTTGAATCAAACACATAATCACCTTCAATTTAAATTATTGTACTTCCGAAACAAACAGCTATATAATTTGAATAACAAATAACGAATAATAAAATATAGATCCCTATCATTGATAACTCTATATATCTTGATTTTATTTGTATTTTATTTTCAATAAATTCACTAAAATATTCATAACCAATACTCATAAATAAAGCAATTGGAATTAAAATAGACATAATATACCTTCCTTGAGGTTGATAATCTATAGAATAAGAATATTTTATTGATAAAATAATTGGAATCAAAACACATAAAATTAAACATATTATAAAATAATTTTCAAATTTAAATTTGAATTGATATTTTCTTTTTAAAGCAATAAGCATCATAATCATACCAAACAAAATTATTATTAAATATAAATAAAAATGTTTTCCACTAATCATATATTGCATATATCCTGTGGTACAAATAAAACTTTTTATAGTTGTTATTATCCAATTTGTATCAAAAATCATAGAAAACACACTAATTTCTTGATTTTGATAAGTATCTCTTTGTGATAATTGATAACCTGGCATTGCATATTTTTCACCACAATCGTACATAGAATTCATTCCTAAAAAATCTCCATTATGAATCATTGCATTTCTAATAAAAAACCATCCACCAACAACTAAGGCAGCAATTGCTATTAGAAATCCTTTTTTAAAAACTCATTAAATGTAAAATGTAATTTATAACTACTCATACAATATACAATAATACTACATAATATAAATCCATATGCATTATAATAGGTTAATGCACATAGTCCTATAGCAACACCTAAAAAAATACACCATTTACAATTCCAATTTGTTTTTATTCCCTTAATCCAACCATAAACAATAAGTGCTGTTGTAAATATTGAAAACGAATCATTATTTAAATAAAGAGATAAGTACATGAATTGTGGTAATAGTGAAACAAAAATAGCAAAAAGATATATTGTCATCTTATGATTAAATATTTCTTCACCAATTTTACAACATACAAAAAACGTAAGTGCCCCCGCAAGAACACTTGTTAGTCTTGCCGCAATCAATAAATGTACTGGAGCAGTTGTAAAGATAGAAGCTATTTTCATAAAGAAAAAACTAATTATTGAAGGAAGATAAGGTGTAAATCCATAAGAAAATCCCCATATTGCATTTAATATTTCTTTTTCATCACCTTTAGGTAAATATGAATGATTGTAAATAAATAAGGGGATATCATATCTCATATATTCATCTGGTGCTACATTCATACATAATTTTGTTGAACAATAAAATAAAAATAGAAAGAGAATCAATGTTCCTATAATATAAAATTTATTCTTATTTATCATTTGTTTTAATTGCGCCATTATTAATGTTCCTTTTTTAAATAAGTTATTGTTATATAAAAATAGCTGCTTATAAAAAGCAGATATTTTTATTATTTACTTGGATATTCAATACTAAATCCCCTAAAAATTCCATTTCTATTTTCGTTACAGCAATCAAACATGTATTTATATCCTGCATCATTTGAATAATGGAATCTACCATCCGTTTCTTGGTTTGGTTCACCTAAAACCTTTTTAACTTGTGCATATTTTACTTTATTATTTAAAGCTAACGATCCTTCGCTTGTTTCTACAACAACATCTTTAGCTGCTTTATCGTATTCTTCTTCAGCGTATTCATCATATTTTACTTCAATAAACGTTACAGATGCTTCTGCTACACTAATAGCTTTTTTAGTTGGATTTTCATATCTTAAATAGAAATGTGCAACATCACCACTATCTAATTCTACATTTAGATATGCTGCCATCGATGAAATCCCATTAGCATCTAATTCCACATCTTCTACTTTATCACCTGTATCATTTAAAGTAACTGTTCCAACTTGTGATAAATAATTTGCATATTCTCCTACTGTTTCAGGAATTGCTATTTTTTTATCATCAATTGTAAAATATTTGATTAATCCATCAGCTTCTTGGAAATCATTAACATCTTTAATTTTAATGCTGTTTGATGTAGCAGGTTTCTTAGTTGTTGTTTTATCACTAGAATCACTAGTACTACATCCTACTAATGACATTGATAAGACACATGTCATTAATAGAGCGACTATTTTTTTAAACATAGTTGTTCCTCCACGATATTTTTCTCTTCTTCTTTTATACTATATAACAAATTACAATTATCTACAAATCTTTTTTTCTTAAGAACAAGCTTTCATAGTCTGAAACAATCTTTGTCCAACTATAAGCATTTTTAATTCTTTCTTTAGCTGCTTTTCCTAAAGTATCAATATAATCTTGATCAAATGTTTCAACATGTTCTATAAGATGTTTTAAATTATTCTTTTCTTTACCCCAATAAATACATGAATCTAAACCTACTTCTTGATTAAAGCCAACATTTAATAAAAGATTTAAAGAGGTAGAACCTAAGGCTTCTAACAAGGAAGGATTAGTTCCTCCTACTTCATGACCATGTAAATAAGCAAAAGCATTCTTTCTTACACTTTTTAATAAAGCATCGTCATAAATTGTACCTACAAATTTAACTCTTTGATCATTTTCAAAATGATACTTGTTATTTAAAATATGATACAACTTACTTTCTTGATATCCAGTAACAATCACTAAATCTTTTTTTGTATTCGAACTCATGAATTCTCTAATCATTGTTTCATAATTATTTTCAGGAACAAAACGTCCAACAATTAAATAATATTCATTTTTTGAAACCTCATGTTCCTTAGCCCATACTTCAAATTTTTCTTCATCACTGTTATCAACAACATCTGCTCCATAAGCGATAAATGTTGTTTGGGGTTGATACTTTTTGTAATCTTCTTGAATATACTTTTCAATATTTTGTGAATCACAAACGATATAATCCGCATTTTTAATCATCAATCTTTCAGATAATTTCCAATATTGTCTAATAAACCAATTCCATTTAGCTCTTTTAAATTCATGACCGTCAGGATTAACAAAAACTTGAATATTTTTAGCATGAAACATTTTGACATATTTCTTTAAAAACGGACCTATACGACAAGCTAAAATATAAACAATCCCCTCTTCAATATTATGATCAACAACATATTGATAAACTGCTTTTAAAGCTGCAATATCATAATAAACTGCTTTTGCTGGTCCAATATCAGGCACTTGTACTTTAAAACATCTTGCTTGATTATGTTCAAATTCTTCTTCATGATCAGACAAACAAGCTACATGATACTTAATATCATTACTGACCTTATACTTTGTTAAATATTCGACAAAGGTTTCAAAGCCACCATAATTAGCAGGTATTCCTTTACTCCCTATAATAAATACATTTTTCATATTTTACATACCTTTCCATAATAATTGATAGATTGTATTATATAAAAATAAATCTATATTTTTTATTGATGGAACTAATTTCCCTTGTTTTTTCATATCATATTTATATGTAATAGTTCTTTTCAATAAATCAACATTGATATTATGACAATATTCTTTTAATAAATCAACCATTTCCATGTTAGACTTATGCACTTGATCTAGACTTCCTGAAACATTTTCTCCAGTATACTTATGGGTATATAATACATCATAATTCACATTAAATTGACATTTATTTTCAATCATCAAAAGCCATAAAAAGTAATCATCTGCCGAATTAACAGACATGACATGCTTTGTCCAATATTCTGGTATACTTGTTTTTTTAATCAAACAATGACCTGGTGAAACAATTAAGTCTCTTACTTTAATAAAACCAATTTGTTTCTTTAAATAATCTTGTGATTTTTGATTTTTATAAATCAAACATTTCCCATTTTCTGATTCCATAATACCATTAGCAATACATAAATCTGCATCTCCAATATGTTCTAATTGACTTTTAATAAAAAAATCACTAATTTCATCATCTTGATCTAAAAATAAAATATATTTACCTAACGCTTTTTTTAAACCATTGATTCTTGTTTGATGAATTCCTTGATTCATTTCATTATTAATAATTCTAATTGGAAAATCATGTTGACTACCTACAATAATTTCTTCATCAGGATAATCATTAACAAAAATAACCTCTATTTCTTTTTGACTTTCTTGATAATTTTTCTCTATTTTATTTAATAAAGATTCTATATATCCATTCCCTTTATAAATAGGAATAATAACTGACACATCCATACTTTCACATCCTATATTCCATTAAAAATATCCACTAGATTTTGAGAAATATCATTTACATCATACGCTTTGGCCGTTTGATAAGCATGATCTTTAATCTCTTTTATTTGATGTTCATTCATTGATAAAATATCTTCTATTTTTTGATTTAAATCTTTACCATCTCTCGGTTTAAAGAAAAAACCATTTTCTTGATTTTTAATATAACTTGTTGGTCCTGCCATATTAGATGCAATAACTATACAACCACAAGCCATAGCTTCTAATCCAACCAATCCTAAACTATCGCTTTTACGATAGGTTGGAAAACAAAAGATATCAATAGCTGAATAAAATAACGCCAATTCTTTTTGAGTTTGCATTGGATATTTTTTTATCACGTTTTCTAAATGATATTCTTGAATAAGTGCATTCGCTTTTTCTTCATCTTCACCAACACCCACCATCACGATTTGATATTGTTCTACGTTTTCTAATAAGCTGATTGCTTCTAAAAAAACTTCCCAACCTTTTCTTTTTTCATATCTTCCTATATAACCTATACATTTTTTATTTGGATCTAAATGCAATTTCTCTTTAGCGTTTTCTATTTTTTGAAAGACATCAAAATTAATACCTCCTGAAGGAAAAATCTTGATTTTATCTTCATTCAATCCATATTGTTCCATCATGACCTTTTGATAATAACTTGATGGTACAATACATAAATCTATTAGAGGTAATGTTGATTTAACTAAAGGAATAAACTTCTCATCATGTGCGTCTTCTGGAACAACGTCATTTCCATGAACATTTACAATAACCTTTATACTTGGTTTTAATTTCTTAATGATTTTAATTAATAATGCACAATGTGAAATATAATGGGCATAAAGATAATCATAATGATGAAATAAACACAAAAAGATACTTTTTAAATAAAAACTTAAATATCCACCTAATTTTCCTAACTTACTATCTTTCTTTTTTAAAGCTGATACATCTACTTGATATCCATTATTTTTCAAAATACTTGCTGTATTTTGAACAAACACACCATAATGTTTATATTTTTTAGATGGATACATATTTGATATTAATAATATTTTTTCCATACAATCACCTATTTAATAATGTTCACTAAATCTCCTAAAAAAGTTTTAACTCTTCCAAATCCTTTATATTTTCCTTTTAAAAAGTATAAAATCAAAGAACAAGCTTTCTTTTCTTTCATCATTAAAACTCTTTGTGTTAAATAATCTTTATATTTTAAACAATATTTTTTTTGTTCTCTATTTAGCTCTAATCCCAATGCAAAATTCACATTTTCTATTTGTGCTTTGGTCTGTTCAATACGTTCATTCACTCTTTGTTTCTTTTCATTAATAATATTCCCATCAACAATATTATCCATTCCAATTGTATTATTATTATGAATTCTATAATCAATTAAAGGAATATCTAAATAATAACATCCATTTTGAATAGCAGAAATAATATTCAATTCCCAATCATGAGGCAATTTACCTTGTGTTACTTTTAAATATTCATCTTTAACTTCTTTTTTGATAGCCATACAACAACCTTGAGAAAAATTCATTTCTAATAAACTCTTTAAATCGATTTCCGTTAATTCTTCTGTTACTTCTTTAAAAAGTAAATTATTATTTGAACGTCCTTTTATTTTATTCACTTCGAAACAATTTCCATCTTGATCCATAAAATTAAAACTCGATGCTAGAGATAAAATAGTGGATTGACTCATTTTTTCAACCATCACCTCTATTTTATTTAAATGCCAACGATCATCTTGGTCACTTAAAAAAATGATATCTCCATCTACTATCTCTAATCCTTTTTTAAAGTTCTTACGATATCCTAAATTATTTTCATTTTTTATAAGTTTCCAATTAATAAGTTTATAACCATCGATATACTGATGAATCAACTCATAACTATTATCAGTAGAAACATCATCTATTAATATTACTTCATCAATTAGATACGTTTGTTTTCTAATAGAATCTAATTGTTCAATTAAATACTTTTCGCCATTATATACAGCCATTACTAATGATACTTTCATAACTTACTACCTTTCTTTGTTAGAAATAGTATAGCATACACATTTGAATATATGCCAATCATATTGATAATTTATCATGATATACAAAAACTAGCACTTCAAATGTGCTAGTTTTATAGATATTATACTAATTCACCATTTTCATTAAATTTATAATAATCGTTATCTATCTTAACTGTTTCATTAGATACCATATAACCTGTTATTGGATTCAAATAGTATTTTTTACCATTTAATTCTAACCATCCATTATGTGATAATCCATCTTGATCAAAATACATCCAATGATCACTATCATTAAATTTATCATGATATACTTGCCAACCTAATACCATACATCCATTTTGATCAAATCCATAATATCCTTGTCCATCTATTTCTCTTATAACAATTGTATCCCCTCTGCTTGGATAACTACATTTTAAATATCCAGAATCACTAAAGTGATACTTTTTCCCATTTAAAGTGAGCCATCCGATTTGCATAGATCCATCTTGATTAAAATATTTCCAATCAATACAATCTTCATTTGTATCAGCCCACTTATTAATTTCTTTCAACCATCCTGTATACATTGTACCATCTTGATTAAAATAATATGTTTTTTCGTCTATATTTACTTCGCCAATACACATTACTCCATAGTTATCATTTTCATCTAAATAATACCATTTACCTGATTGTTTTTGCCATCCTGTTAACATATAACCTGAACTGCTCAATAAATACCAATCTCCATCTTGATTTTGCCATCCTGTTAATGGATTACCTGAATCATCTAATAAATACCATTTATTTTCTTGGCATTGCCAACCTGTTAACATACATCCTGAATCATCTAATAAATACCATTTGCCATTTCTTTGTTGCCATCCTGTTAATGGATTACCTGAATCACTAAGTAAATACCAATCATCTTCATATTTTTGCCATCCTGTTAGCATATAACCTGTATCATCAAACAAATAGCTAGTATCATCTATATTGAACCAACCAGATTTAGCAAAGCTTCCATCTTCAAATTTATACCACCAACGATTTCCACTTTTGTTCCATCCAACTACTTCCTTCACTTTTCCTTTTACCCATGCTCCAGAAGCATCAACATAGCTATCTCCAATCCATGTATCAGTTAACATATCTCCGTTAGCATCCATATAATAACAATTACCATTTATCCAATGCCAGCCTTCTCCAAGCTCACTACCATCAGCTTGGAAATAATGCCAGTATCCATCAATTTGATACCAACCAATAACCATATAACCTTCTTGATCAAAATAATACCATTGCTCATTTACATATTTATAATCATCTTTAGGATAAGTTCCATCATTTTCTTGATACCACCATCCTTTATTATCTTTTTTCCAGTTTCCTGCATAAATTGGACTAATTGATATTACTAGCATTACTAAAGCTAAAAAAACAATACAACTCAATTTCTTTTTCATTAATATCATCTCCTTTTTAAAAAATTATATCATAAACAAATATTATTGTTAGATATCTTTTTATATTTGTTTAATATATTTTCTATCTTTCCTTAAAAAATTCATAAATATTAAAACTTTTAATATTTGTATTTTCCTTCGCTCTTTTTAAGAAAAATGTTGCTAATTGAATAAACACCAATATATTGAAGGCTAATCAGATGCTCAAAAAGAATATAATTCAGATAATGATTAAAATATCAATAAAGGTTGATGTTTATAATGATTACTGAAAAACAAGTTGTTCAATATTTGAAAAATAAAGATCAAGACTATATTGATAATTTTCTGGAACGTATTAAAAATTCTTGTTCAATCAATGTTAAATCTGAGTCTAAAATAATTTGTCCTATATGTGGTTCGTCTTCTGTCAAGAAAAATGGCAAAGATTCCTATGAAAACAACGTTATTTTTGTAATGACTGACACAGATCTTTTAGTGAAAACACTAAAACATTATTTTTCTGTTCTCATTTTACAAAAGATCAATGGCTCAAATTTATTGATTACGAAATAAGTGGTTTAACACTAAAAGATGAAGCTTATTTTATGAATATATCGATAACAACATGTTTTTATATGAGACATAAACTTTATAAAACAGCATCACAAATCATTCAAGAACAAAAATTAAGTGATGAAATAGAAATCGATTCTCAATATTTAAGTATCAATCTTAAAGGAACCAAACTAGAAAATATGCCTAGATATTCAAAAAAAAAAGAGGAAAACAATCAGCATATAGAGGAATATCACATCATAAGGTATGTGTTACATGTGCAATAGATAGTCAAGATAACATAATGATGAATATTGTTGGTTTGGGATCAGAGTCATTTGAAAAATACATGTCTGTAATCAATAGACTAGATAATGTAAAGAAATTAATCAGTGATACAAAGTCATGCTTTAAACAATTTTCAAATGAATTGAAAGCAGAAAATAGTTATATTAAAACCTCACCAACACAAAAGCATTATTTAACAGAAGATGGAAATAGTCTAGCGTCTGTTAATGAATTAATGAGTGAAATAGAAAATATTATTCAAAGGACACATGGTTTTTCAACAAGATATGCACAAGAATATTTAGATTTTATTATTTTAAGAAAACAAATAAAATATAAGTATAAAAGAGATGAACAAGCAAAGAAGCTATTCGAAAAAGTGAAAGATAGTGAATTTATTAAAAATGCATTGGTGTTAAACACAACAATGCCAATATCATTAAAAGAAGCCTATTATGAGTATCACTACGGAATATTTTCAGATGCTTATCTTAAAAAACAACAAAATTCTTAAAAAGAGCGTTTTCCTTTAAAAATAAAAAACTACTTCTAACACAATAATTGTGTTAGAAGTAGTATAATAAATTAATATTCAATTTCTTTTAAATATCTACTTAAAGCATCTTGCCATGTAGGTAATGGTTTAAATCCATTTTCTACAAGTTTTGACTTATCCAATCTACTATTAAATGGTCTAGCAGCTTTAGATAAACCATATTCTTCAGTCGTTACTGGTAAAACTTCTGTAGTATATCCTGCTTGTTTAAAGATTTCTACTGTAAAATCATACCATGAAATATATCCACCTTCATTAGTCGCATGATAATAACCATATTTATCACTTTCAGCCATATCTACTAATAATCGAGCAAGATCATAAGTATATGTTGGTGTTCCAATTTGATCATTAACAACTTTAACTTGTGGATATTTCTTTCCAACATTTAACATCGTTTTAATAAAGTTTTTACCATTAACACCAAATACCCAAGCAATACGAACAATAAAATATTTATCTAAATTAGAAGAAACTGCAAGTTCACCTTCTAATTTAGTTTGTCCATAAACATTTAATGGTTTGTAATCTTTACAATCAGGATCCCAAGGTGTTTCACCTTGCCCATTAAATACATAATCTGTAGAAATATAAATCATTTTACAATCAATTTTCTTACATGTTAAAGCAATATTTTCTGTTCCTTTAGCATTAACTGCTCTTACTTTTTCTACCTTATCATCATCCTCCGCTAAATCTACAGCAGTCCATGCTGCACAGTGAACAACAACATCAGGATTGATTTTTGTAATTTCTGATTCTACAGCTTCTTTATTTGTAATATCTAATTGAACATATTTTTGAAAATGTTCATTACTTTCAGTAATATCACTTCCAATTGCTTCATGTCCTCTTTGATTTAATTCATTCATAACGTCATAGCCTAATTGACCATTAACACCTGTTACTAATACTTTCATTGATTTACCTCCAATCATCATACTTATTATAGCATACTTTCTAATTTTCTTGAATTAACACATAAAAACGTTGCAATTACGATCAAAAAATATGAATTCACAAATGTTCTTGTTCCAGAAACAAAAATAGATGGTGAAAATCCAAGTACAACTCTTGAACAAAATGCTGCACAAATAATTATGAAACTTAGAAACATTGTCTTATTTCCTAGATTAGTTTTTATTACATAAAAACTAATCAATAAAATACATATAAAATAAAGAATAATTAAACAAACATTCATATTCAACGAAATGTGTTCAATAACTTTTGTATAATCATTAAACACATTAAAGATTTGATAAAACCCTCTATGATTACAGTATCTATCACTTACACTAACTACAAAGGTAACAAAGGCCATAAGACCTACTAGTACATATTGTCCTTTATTTTTTGTATTTTTATAAATGATATAAATCAACATAATGTTCCAAGTAAAAATAATATATGCAGGTTGTAAAGAACCAATTGCTATTGTTGAAAGAACTCCTAACAATAACTTATCCATCAACTTAAAGTCATAAAAAGCTGGATAATAAGCATTCATTTCTGCAACTTTTCTTAGCTCATTTCCAGGACATAATGCATGATATCCTAACATTATAAACGATAACACTAAAATAATATAGGCTAAAATAGGTACTTTTTTATGTTTTACTAAACTATATATCATAAATAAAGCATAAAATCCTACAAACAATGCACACATTTGTTCTTGATTGATAGCGTATAAACTAGCAACCACATAACTTATTTGTTGAATCATTGATATCTTTTCATTGGAAAGAACTTGCGTAATATATGAAAGTCCATATAATCCTAGCGCAAGTGGCCATACATAGTTAAGTGTCGTCGCATACCATCCAGCCATGCCAAATGTTCCAAAAGGAAATAACATGATTAGAAGCATTAGAAAAAAAGTAATGATCCAATCATTTTCTTTTGTTGGACAAATTATTCTTTTTAAAGAATGTAAAACAAGTACAAACATTCCACTATCTAAAATGATCCAAGCCCATTTATTAATATTTAATAAAACAAGCATCACCAATTCAATGATATTTCTACTTGTCCAAGTTTGTATCCTCATTTGAGTATAGTTAATTAATCCCATTTTTGATTGTTCAAGAAACCATACATCATCTGCCACTCCTAATTTTACAGATGCATGCCTAATAACCATAAAAACAAATAAGATTAGATAAATGACCCATATATGATTTTTGATACATTCTGTTACTTTTTTCATGGTGTCCTCCTATTTTAGACAATATAAATAATAAGTAAAATCCATACCTTCATAAAGTTGTTTGAATTTTTTTATTTCTTTATAGTTATCATTTAAATAAGGAATATTCTTTCGATATCCTATTGTATCTTTATATTCTCTTATCACAACAAATTCAATTTCCTTATTTTTAATAGCCTCTCTTTGACCATCAATAATTTGAGGGTAACGATCATATCCAACATTTTGTCGCATAAAATATTTAACATTAGGAACAATATTACATGCTGTATAAAATCCCCCATCTAAATTATCATAATTCAATAATGTTTTATTTTTTGATTTATCAATAATATCTTTAAAAACATATTGTGCATATGCACTTTGAGGGATATTCATATATCCTCTATTAGGACTTTTTAATGGATAATGAACAGAAAATATCATTCCTCCACATAGTATACATATCGCTAAAGTTTGACTACTTAAATAATTTTGAACAATTGAAAAAACAAAAATAAATCCAAAAATAATATATGCTTCAAAACATAAAAAATAATAAATAAATGGTAATCCACCTATATAAACACCAATCATTAAAAAGATAAATGATAATAAAATAAATATATTGATCCAAATATTTTTTAAAATCTTTGTTGTTAAACAATTTACAAAGCCAAGACATAATAATATATAAATTGTTCTATTGTATTTCATTTGTTGGAAAATTGCTGAAAACATATTTAATATTCTTGTTTTTAAATCAATAGTTGTACTATAAGCAGTTAGATTAAAAGTAATATATACATCATAATAATCTCTTAATGCCCCATTGATAACAAAATAAAGAATTGATATAAAGATAGGAATAAACATTCCCACTAAAAAATAAACACAACTTATAAAAGCTTGTTTTATTTCCTTTAAAGAAATTAATTTAAAGAAATATAAAGCCATCCAAATAAACCACAAACCTAATAAATTAAATTTGATCAATGAAACACATCCAGCTATTGCCCCATTAATTAATAAATATTTCTTATCAAAATTATTTTCATTAATAATTTTAATAAAGAAATAAACACTACTTGCAACAAAAGGTAAACAAAATTCTTCTGCACTACCTCCTTGTACAAAAGAAATCGATCCTGAAATAATAGCTAATGTCAAAACAGATACTAATAAGGCATAAAATTGATTTAAATAAGTTCTAGCAATTTTAAAAAGAAAATAGCCAAAAATTGTATATGAAATAACTTCTAATAAATAAACACCTAAAAATGTATCATGACTTATTAAATAACCTATTCCATATATCAAATAAAGCAAAGGTCCCTTTTGTTCAAATAAATCTTTATAAGGAACCTTTCCATTAAACATACCTTTTCCCATTGTAAAAAAAGCATTACCATCAACCCAATCATTATAAGGATATAATGGTGAATTTTTTGAACAAATCAAAAGAGTTAGGATAGAAACAATCAAGAAGATAGCTAAAATAACTTTTTTATTATCTAGATAATTACTTAGTTTTTTCATCTTCGATATTTGTATCCTTTACAATATAAACAGGTCTTTTCTTAGTTTCTAAATAAGTTTTTGATAAATATTGTCCTAAAATACCTGTACAAAATATTTGTATACCACCAATTAAAGTAATAATGCATACAAGAGATGGCCATCCACTTGTAGGATCATTAAAAATAAGTGTTTTAATAATAATAAATATTATAAATATAACAGCAATAAATAACATCAACATCCCTATAAGCGATGCAATCGCTAATGGTGCTGTTGAAAAAGCAACGATTCCTTCAATACTATATAATAATAATTTCCAAAAAGACCATTTTGTTTCCCCTGCAACTCTTTCTACATTTTCAAATTCAATCCATTTTGTTTTAAATCCTACCCATCCAAATAATCCTTTACTAAAACGATTATATTCTTTTAATTCTAATAAAGCATTTACAAATTGTCTTGTCATTAAACGATAATCACGTGCACCATCCATTAATTCAGTATCAGATATTTTATTCATGATTTTATAAAACATTCTTGCAAAAAATGATCTTATTGGTGGTTCTCCTTTACGAGTTACTCTTCTTGTAGCAGCACTATCATAGCCTTCTTCTCTAATTGCTTTCAACATTTCTGGTAATAAGCGAGGAGGATCTTGTAAATCAGCATCCATTAAACATACATAATCACCTTTACTATTTTCAAATCCAGCATACATAGCCGCTTCTTTCCCAAAATTTCTTGAAAAAGAAATATATTTAACTCTTGAATCTTTTTTAGCAAGCTCCATCATAATTTCTAATGTTTTATCTTTTGAACCATCGTTTACGAATAATAATTCAAAATCTACGTCATTCATTTCATCCATGACCCTACTCATTTCCTTGTAATAGTAATGAAGTGCTGCTTCTTCATTATAACAAGGAACAATTACTGTTATTTTTTCCATCCTATTTATCTCCTTTAAAAACAACTAACTTACTTAATACATAATTCAATACAACCACAATGACATTAACAATCACTTTAGCAATCACATCATTAACAACATTAAAATACACAAATAGCCACATAAGTACCATATCTAAGATTCCTGTAGCTAATCGAGAACTAAAAAAAGAAACAGCTTCTTTTAATATATTTTGACTACTACTTTCAAAAACATATTTTCTATTTGTGATATAAGCAAATAAAACCGATAAAAACCATGCTAGTGCATTAGAAATCAAATAATTTATGTGTAAAAGCTCTGCACTTAAAAAATAAACAACAATATTAACGACCGTTGTAAGAACACCAAACACAAGATACATAATGATTTCTTTATATTTCATTAATAATTCTTTCATTTTCTTCTCCTAATAAAAATGCTAGTTTTGTCATAGACATCCTAGCATTTTTTTAACCAGTATTCAATTTTATAATTCTTAATTATTCCTTATCTAAAACAAATGCTTTTTTCAAACTCAAATTAGGATTATAGAATCGATCAGTATATAACATATAACCCCATTTATCTTTGATATAATCATGTTCTTGTACAAATCGGCGATATTTAGCACTTTTTGTATCAACTGTATCATCTCCTCTAGATTTAGATTCATAATGATATAGTTCTACTTGATTTAAACAAATATTGTAATAACCTTGTTTTAATAATTTTAAGTTAAAATCAACATCATTGAAGGCTACTTGTAGATCTTCTTCCAAACCATTGACTTCTAAATATTTTTCTTTCGATACCATTAAACAGGCAGCTGTCACTGCACTATAATTAAATGGAACTGATAATCTTCCATAGAAACCAACATCATCTCTTGGATTATCAATAAAACAATGTTGTGCAATTCCACCAATTCCTAAAATAATACCGGCATGTTGAACCGTATTATCAGGATATAACAATTTAGCACCTACTGCCCCAATATGAGGTTGCATTGCATAGCCAACCATTACTTGTAACCAATGTGGTGTAATAATTTCAGTATCATTATTTAATAAAACAATATATTCACCTTTAGCCGCTTCTACAGCTTGATTATTGATTTTAGAATAGTTAAATTCATAATTAGCATCAATAACTCTAAAGTTAGAATATTTATTTTGATATTTTTTAAATAAATCAAAAGTTTCTTTCTTTTCACTGTTATTATTCATTAAAATAACTTCATAATTTTTATACGTTGTTTTTTCAAACAATGATTTTAAACATTGTTCTGTAACATCTGCATAATCTTTAGTTGGAATAATAATAGAAACCATTGGTTCTGTTTCATATTCATATCTCACTAGATAGTAAGGAACTCTTGGGTGTACTGTTACTTTTGCTTTAACACCCCTACGTTTTAAAGCATCTTCTACAGCCATTCTGCCTTTTTCTACAGCATATCCTTTACTATCAATTGTGGCAGCCGTTGACCCTTCAATCATACGCCAATGATATAAAATCTTTGGAATATGATATACACGTTCAGGTGTTGTCTTTTCTAAAAATCTTAAGAAGATATCATAGTCTTGTGCCCCTTCATAGCCTACTCTAAAACCACCGATTTCATCAACAATTGATTTTCTCATGATTTCAAAGTGACAAATATAGTTACTTCCAAGTAATGAATCAGGTGCATAATCTGATTTAAAATGAGGATCTCTTCTTAATCCTTTCATATCCATTTTATCTTCATCTGTATAAATAAAATCTAATTCTTTATTTTTATTTAAGACAGCCACACATTCAGCTAATGCATTTCTAGCAAGTAAATCATCATTATCCATTAAACCAATAAATTCACCACTTGCTATATTTAATGCATCATTTGTAGCTTTTGAAATATGTCCATTTTCTTTACGATGATGAACTTTAATTCTAGAATCCTTCTTTTCATATTCATTTAATGTATCAATTGTTTCTTGTAATGAAGAACAATCATTAGATAAACATATTTCAAAGTTTTGATATGTTTGATTTAAAATAGAATCTAAACATTCTGCTAAGTATTTTCTTTCCACATTATAAACAGGAATACAAATAGAAATAAGTGGATTATAATCAAACTGTGGGTGTTCTTCAAACGGCTTTTCATTTTTTTCTAACCATAGAAGATATTCCTTTTGATTTAAAAAGTTATACACATCTAAAAATTTATTCTTTGTCTTTTTATTTTCTTTAATACGTCTTTTACTTTGTTTTAATCTATTTGGTGTTAAAACAAAATGATATTCCTTAGCTATATATTTAACTTCTTTACCAATAGCATAAGTATTTACTTTTACCTTATTATTTGTTTCTTTTGTTTTTCTAATTGTTTTTTGTAAAAGTGTTCTAATCTTTGACTTAATTCTTTTCATTAAAGTATTCTTTCTTACACAAACAAGTTCCTTTTGATCATCATGTATTAAATAAACTTTAACTTTAGAATCATCTTTACTCAATGATAATGTTAATTCATAATTGTCACTTGCTAGATCTGGTAAAAAACGTGCTTCTCTTTTTTTACCATCAACAGTTACTTCAAAAGAATAATCTTTTAAAGAACAATTTCCATGCATAATAAATGTAGGATTAACAAGACCATGAACCTGTGCATCTCTCACGTTTATATAATCTAATGTTTTCATGTAGATCACCCCTTAAATTTCTTCAGCGAATCCTTTTTCTAATTTTCTAAAGATAAACATTCCTAATACAAAACAAATAATAGCCATTACAACCATATAAAGCACACTAGACATTGCTGGTAACGTATGATACATAAAGAAATCACGGTAGGCACTTACAATATGTGTAAAAGGATTTAAATAAAGTACCCAACGGATAGCTTCTGGAAACAATTCTGCCGGATATAAAATAGGTGTTCCATAAAATAACATATTAATAACAAATTGAATAATATATTCTGTATCTTGAATATAAACATTGATTGCACTTAAACCAAGAACCATTCCTGCTGTAATTACAAATTGAATCAACGCAATAAATGGTACTAATAAAATATGCCAACTTAATCCAAGCCCTCCAAAAACACAGAAAAGAATAATAATCAAACAAGCGATAAAAAAGTTAACAAGTCCACTTAATGTGGCTGATATTGGTAAAATTTCTCTAGGAAAATATACTTTTTTAATAACACCTGCATTATTTTTAATGCTTCCCATTCCAAGTCCCATAACTGTCGTAAAGAAGTTCCATGGAATAACCCCACAAATTAAATATTGAAGATAATTATCTGTTTTGATTCTCATGATATAAGGAAATACAATGGCATAAACGGCAACCATTAATAATGGATTTAAGAATGACCATAATACTCCTAAAAATGAACCTTTATATTTACCTCTAATATCTTTTTTTACATTTGTTTTTAATAATTCACGATAGTCATATAAGTTTTTAAATAATTTCATTTTCTTTTTCTCCTATATGATATTAATCTTTAAATCTTTTTCAGATATAACTTTATCTTTTTCATCTAATAATTGAACAAGAATAGAATGTTCTCCTAATTCCATTTGACTTACATCTACAAGATAATCAAATCCACATTCATCATCATTTGTTCCATAACCACCATATTTTTCTTGATAAGCCATTAAAACATCACTTCTATTTATTTTTCTCATTTCAGTAACCTCTTGATCATCAAAAGTTACTTTTAAACGATCATTTAAACAATCACTCAATGACCATCCAGAAATTGTAAATTGAGCTGTATCTTTTTTAACTTCAGCAAATGATTGAGGAATATCAACAACAACAATCCCATGATAAGTATCTAATGGCTTTTGATATTTTTTCTTAGCTTCTTCTTTATGATCTAATTTAACTTGTTTTAAATATTCATCAATAACATAAGTTGGATCACCATCTAATTTAAATTCACCTTTATAGATCCAAACAGCACGTGTACATAAATCTTTAACTGTATCTAAACTATGTGAAACAATAACAATTGTTTTATCACTATCTCTTAATTCTTTTAATTTATCAAAACATTTATCTTGGAAATGTTGATCTCCAACTGCTAAAATTTCATCAATTAATAAAATTTCTGCATCTACATTAATAGCAATTGAAAAAGCAAGTCTCATATACATCCCAGAAGAATAAGTTCTAACTGGATTATCAATAAATTCTCCAAGTTCAGAGAATTCAATAATATCATCTACTCTTTTTTCAATTTCTGCTTTTGTCAAACCAAAAACAGCAGCATTAAAATAAATATTTTCTCTTCCTGTAAAATCTTGATGGAAACCTGCACCCAATTCAAGTAACGAAGTCAACTTACCATGTGTTTCAATTGTCCCTTCATTAGGATAAATAATCTTAGTCATCAACTTCAATAAAGTTGATTTACCACTCCCATTTGTTCCAATCAAACAAACAGTTTCACCTTTTTTAATATCTAAATTTATATTCTTCAATACCGTATGAACTTCTCTATTGCTTTTTCCAAAAGATAACAATCTTTCTTTTAAAGTATGAGCCTTATCATATTCAACTTTAAAATACTTTGTCATATTCCTTACTTCAATAGCATTTTCTTTATTCATAAGACCTCCGCTAAATCTTCTATTTTTTCTCTTATATTCTTAATAATTTCGTTATTAAACCTTATAAATATATACCACATACATACCTATTTGTCCAACACTTCATATTTCACACTGTATATTCTACCATATCTTTGCTTTATATTTTAGAATTTTAAAATAAAAATAGAAGCTAAATAAATATAGCTTCTATAATCTAATAACATAACACTCATTATTTGTATATTCTAATTGATATCCATGACTCATAAGCTCATCAGCTTGTTTTTTAGAAAGTGTTAAGAAATATGATTCTCTATAATAATCAAATGCAAACTTCGTTTGATCAAAAGATGCTTTTTCACTCCAATAATCACAAATAGCATGATAAAATTGCAATTCATCTTCGTAAAGAGAACCTTCTTTTACAATTTGAATTCGATTACTTGACATATAGAATCCTTGATGATAAGTCACTTTTCCATGATAAGTAAATCCTGGAGGAACCAATAATGTATAATTTCCATAAGGCAAACTGTCAAAATGTTCTCCTACATCATTAAATATATCAAGCATCATATTATCGTATTTAAATATTTGTGTAAAATCATAACCATATTGATTAATTCCACAACCTAAAAATGTATACGATTTAATTTGATTATAATTTTGATAAACAAATATGAGAGATGAAGCAATCGCTAATGTTGCTACTGAAACAGATATTGTTTTTAAAGAAATAATATCAAGTATTTTAGCAATAGATAACCCTATCAAGAAAACAACCATAAATTGAATTGCTGAATAAAATCTCAATATAACAAAGAAATAATTAAACGATGATAGACATAGTAGTTCATTAAACTTATTCTTAGCTACAATAATAATAAGCATTAATGTAATAATAGCCAGATATTTTCCATATTTTGAATTAATCACCAAAGCTAAAGCAATAGCTGCAATACATGTACTATATTGCATAATTGTATCAGTAGAAACATAATATCCATAAAATGGCGATAATTGATTACTAAAAGATTCAAAATCTGCTAAAGATAATAAAGGAGTATGGTCCAATTTATTTGTTAAAATCAATAATACTAAAACAAATAAGAAACAGCATAAATTAATAATGATCCATTTAGTATTTTTTTTCTTTATTGAAATACATGTATTATAAGCAAATTTAAGTATAAATAAAGCAAAGAACATAACAATTAAAACAGGTAAAAAGACTGTCGAAAAGGACATCATTGAACAACTCGTGATACCAGCAAAAATAATATTTTTAATTGTCATTTTATTTTCAATCAAAGGTATACAAACAATACACATGATAGGTACAGAAAGTACTCTTACTACTGAACCACCATACCATATGGCATTTTGAAATTGCCATAAGTCAAATGATCTTATTGTTAAAAAAGAACCATTATTTTCCATCAAATATCCATGGCCTATTAAAAATAAAAAGAATGGAATAAGTGCATATTGTGCTTTTCTTTTAGTAACAAAACTAGCTAATTGTTTAATTGCTAATGCAAACATTGTATAGTTATGAATAACCATGGATACTTTACAAAAATAAACAGGATTAATATGAAAAATACTTGCGAGAGCACCATAAGTAATCTCATATGTATTCACCATTCGTGCATAATCTACAGATGTTGTAAGCCATCCTGTATAAAAGCTTTCATTCATTAAAGATGGTGTTCCTATAGAATTAACTACTTTCGCTATATAATAAGCATCATCGTAATCAAACTCATATAAAGCCATCACATTTGATACTGAAAATAAAGTGAATAAAAAAGCAAAAATATAAATAACCCAATTATTTTTTACATGATCTATTATGTTTTCCTTTTTTAAGCTACTTTTAAATTCATTTACAAAGGTAGAAATATTTTTATATTTTCTCCATAATAAAAATACAAAAAAAGAAAAGAAAAGAACACAAAATAAAATAAAATAAACATTCCAACTCAATTGAAATAATTGACACGGAAAACCTATGATAAAAGAAATAAAAAATACAGATATAAATCCATATATAACATATGCTGTTGAATTTTTTATTTTTATAGCAAAACAATCAGCTACAAACTCTCCTATTAACCAATAAAAATAAAAAATAAAAATTAAAAATATAAAGGTTAAAAGATGATTCATATATTTCCTCCCTTATTATTAAACTTAAACAATTAAATACATTACGATTAAATCGTAATGTATTTAATAAATATTATTTATTTTAAATCATTTTTCTTTTTCAAAATAGCAATTTCTTGAATTAAGTTTTTTTGCTTTTCTTCTAGCATAGATACTTTATTAAATAAAACATATACTAAAATAATAAGCATAAAAATAATAGCTGCAAAAACTATATTTGCTGTTGAAATGACACCTATAAGTCTAGCTACAAAAAAAGCAATTTGTGGAAAAATACTTAAAATAATTAATGCTATCGAACAAAGAATCCATGCTAAAGCATAATCAGTTCTTAATTTACCTTTTTTAACATTCTTTACTAAAACAATAAAGAATAAAACAGTGAATATAATTAATAATATTTGTAATGTTAAACTCATACGTTACCTCCTAATTAAAGAATATAATTGTTATTAATACTTTTAACATATATTGAATAGAACTTCCTATCCCTGTATAAATACTTGTACCAGCAAGTCTATCTTCCATTTTAACTTGTACTTCTTTTGCTTTATAACCTTTTTTTATTTGAAATGCAAGTGTATCAGGTTCTGGTTTTCTATTTAATTCAAAAGCATAATCTTTAATTAATTCTTTATTAATGATTCTCATTCCACTTGTAGGATCATTAATAGTGGCACCTGTTGTTAGTTTAATCATTGCAGTAATAATTCTACTACCTAACATTCTCATGCTAAAATGCTTCTTTTCATCCACAAATCTTGATCCAATAACAATATCATATCCATTTTCTATTTCTTTTACTAAACTAGGTATATATTCTGGTAAATGTTGCCCATCACCATCAAATTGGATAGCTGCGTCATAATTATTATAATAAGCATATTTATAACCTGTTTGTACTGCACCTGTTAATCCTAAGTTAACAGGTAAATCAATATGATTAATATTATTGTCATCTAAAATTTTTCCAGTGCTATCTTTAGAACAATCGTTGATTACAACATAATCGCAATCAATATCAGCATTTTCAAGATTTCTAACAACTCTTAAAATGCTTTCTTCTTCATTATATGCTGGAATTATAACTAAAGTTTTCATACTTTCCCTCTTTCTCTAATACTATTCTTATTGATTATACCAATAAAATTATATATTTCAAACAAAATATACACAAAAACGGGATGTATTCATCCCATTTTTTGTACATAATTTTAATTATCCAAGCCAGACACCATTAGCATCAAAGCGATTAACTTCTTCATTAATTGCTTAATCTCCTGTAACCATCTTTCCATTAGCGTCTACATAATACCAGTTATTTCCTGATTTTACCCATTGGGCACTAATTACACCACTTGAAGCTGCATAGTAATCTTCACCATTGATTTTAAACCATCCTGTTTGCATAAGTCCACTATTTGCAAAGTAGTATTTTGCTCCTGCAATTGTTTGATATCCTGTGACCATTTTTCCATCTGCGTCTACATAATACCAGGTATTTCCTGATCCTACCCATTGTGCTTTAATAGCTCCACTAGATGTTGCATAGTAATCTGCATTGTCAATCTTGAACCATCCTGTTTGCATAAGTCCACTATTTGCAAAGTAGTATTTAGCTCTAGAGATTGTTTGGAATCCTGTAACCATTTTTCCATCTGCGTCTACATAGTACCAGTTATTTCCTGAGCCTACCCATTGTGCTTTGATTTCTCCACTTGTTGATGCGTAGTAATCTGTTCCATTGACTTTGAACCATCCTTTTTTCATAAGTCCATTTGTTTCAAAGTAATATTTAACTCCAGAGATTGTTTGGAATCCTGTGACCATTTTTCCATCAGCGTCTACATAGTACCAAGTATTTCCTGATCCTACCCATTGGGCTGTAATTGCTCCAGATGAAGCTGCATAGTAATCTTCTCCATCAATTTTGAACCAACCTGTTTGCATAACTCCATTGGCATCAAAATAGTATTTAGTATTTTCTACTGTATAGTATCCTGTTACTTTTTGGCTATTGTCATAGTAATACCATTTATTACCTGATTGTACCCATCCAGATTTTACTTCAGGAGTTTCTACATTTAATTCACCACTTTCATTAAATGTATAATCTTTTCCATTAATGTTTACAGTTCCTGTAACCATTTTTCCTTCTTGATCAAAGTAATATTTTTTACCATTTAATGTTAACCAACCAGTTGTTTTTTGACCATCTTTATCTAGATAATACCAAGTTTTTTCTTCTTCTAACCATCCAGTTGTCATTTTACCATCAGCATCAAAATGATATTTAGTTCCATCTACTTCTTGCCATCCTGTACATGGTTCATAATATCTGTCATATAAATATTTATTACCTATAAATTCTGTAAGTTTTCTTGATGTTAATACTGTAGTTTCTTTAACGATACCATTTTTATCATAGGCAACTAAAAGCATTTTCCCTTTTTCATAAGCAGTTGTAACTTCTATATTATTTCCAGATGCTGTTAATAATTCTCCCCATGAGAAAATATATTTAACACCATTTATAGTTTCTATACCTTCTGCTTCATTCAAGTTTTTATCATAGTAATACCATTTTCCTCTAAGTTGAATCCAAGTATTAGCTACTGCTTTTTTCTTTTCAACAACAACACCTTCGCTATTATATGCAATGACATAAGTTACTATCTTATCATTTTCATCTTTATATGATGAAACAATAGATATTCCATTAGAAGATTTTATTAATCTACCATTTTCAAAATAATATTCTTTTCCATTAACAGTATAAATACCATCTACAAAATTCATTTCACTTGAAACATAGTACCAATCATTTCCAATTTCATTCCATCCAGCTACTCTCTTAACCTTATCTACAATTTCACCTTTATTATTATAAGCATAAAGATAATCATTTCGATAATCAGTTAATATTTCATCATTGTCACTTGTTTGAAGCATACCATAAATAAAATACAAAGATTTTCCATCTACAGTATATTCTCCATCATATGGATAATAATAACCTGCATCATTTAAATAATAGTAATAACAATTGCCATTTAAATAAATCAATTCATTATCTTTAAATTTAGCTTTTTCAATAACTTTTCCATCTCTTACATAAGCAAGTGTATCTCCTGATGTAACAACTTCATCCAAATATTCAGCTAATTGTCCATAATTAAAATAATATTCTACACCATCAATTGTTTGAATTCCTGAATATGGAGTTAATTCAGAATCAAAATAATATTTTCCACCATTAAATTCAATCCATTTATTTCCTACAATCTCAACTTGTTCTACAACTTTTCCAGTATAATCATAGGCATAATATTTATTTCCTTCTCTAACTGTTGTAATATTTCCTTCAAAACCTGAAGTTGCAAGTTGTCCATTACTCAAAAAATAATAAGTTGCATCTCCAATTGTATGAATTCCTTGATATGGATATAAATCTTGATCATAGTAATACCAATTATTATTAAACTTGATCCATTTATTTCCTTCAATTTTTACTTTTTCTATAACAATACCATTTTTATTATAACTAACTAAATAATTATTAGAAGTTGCTGTAGAAATACTATCATAATCATATGTTGCTAATTGTCCATCACTCCAAAAGAAGTATTCCACACCATCAACTTTTTGAACTCCTTGATATGGATTTAAATTTTTATCAAAATAATACCATTTATTATTAACTTTAATCCATTTATTTCCTACAATATCTTGTTGATCAGTAACAACACCATTTTGATTATAAGCAATAAGTTGTCTATTAAATGTAATTACCCATATTCCTTCATAAGTACGTGTTGCTAATCTACCTTCCCATTCAAAATAATATTTAACACCATTAATTGTTTTAACTCCTATATAAGGATTCATATCAGCATCATAGTAATACCATTTATCCCCATAATGTGTCCAATCTCCAGCAACAATATTTGCATAATTCGTTACAATACCACTTTTATTAACAGTGACAATCAACCCATTATCTGTAATTGTATCTTCATCATACCAAGAAGAATATGCCATATGACCATCATAGCTATAAAAATAATACGTATTCCCATCAATTTCTTGAAGCCCTTTAAGTAATTCACCATTATCATCATAATAATATTTGTATCCATACTCTTCATACCAGCCACGTTTTTCACTACTTAAAGTGACAGGTGTATTAGAATCATTTTTCACATTTGTTTCTAATGCACTAACCATCGTAGTTGGTAATGTTGTTGCTGCAACAAGAGCTGATGCTACAGCAATCTTTTTAAAATTCCTACTCATGTTTTATCCTCCCCATAAATATTTCATAGACTTATTATATCATAACTGAATGCAATACTCCTTACCTAAAACCGAACGACATTTTTTTATTCTAAAAAGCAAAAGAGGTAACTGTGTTACCCCTTTTCAACTGAAATATTGATTTTATTAATGTAAGGTTCAATAAGTTTAAAGAACCAATGTGAACATAAATGATATATTTTATAAACAATGTATGAAATAAGATAAATAATTAATGCTGATCCTAATTGATGTACAATTAAAACCAAAATACCTCTATTAACAAATTGTTCAATTCTAATATGTCTTAATAAGAATTCATGAAATAAAAAACATGTAAAAGCAGCTTTAGCTAATTCATTGATTATTTTACTTTCAAAATGAATATCCATAAAGAATAAAAGAATATAAGCAGACATTAAGATAATAATTGGATTATTATAATACCATGTTGCTGTATATTGTAAATGTAAAACATGTTCCATCATTGAAAAAGCATATAAGAATGCTAAACATCTTATAATCCACATACCTGCTTTTTTCTTAGATAATGTTATTTTATTTACACGAAGATATGCTCCTACAAAATATACCAAAACAAAGTTAATAATTGTATAACCATATTGACTTCCATACATTCCAATAGTACTTAATCCTAAATATGTATTTCCTGTTATATTTTCAGCAACATCTATAACAATTGTCCAAACTGAAAAAATAAGCATGAGTATAATTAATAAGCGTTTAAATTGTTCTTTATTAAGTTGTTTAATAATTAAATTAAGATAAGGACTAATAATATATAATACAGAATAAAGTATTAAAAAGTAATTAGCGGGTAATAAACTACTAATCAATGAACTTACTGTAAATACTTTATGACCTCTTAATACTCCAAAAACATAAAAAGCTAAATTAAATACGATAACTTGTACAAATAATTCTAGTATCTTAATTAATTTTCTATTTTGATTACAAGCTAGAAAATACGCTGAAATCATTACAAAAACATAAACTGCACAAACAAATAAACTTTCTATTAAATATAAATAATATTGATTAGGACTGCCATCTAAAACCATTCCTAATGCACCACCCATACTTGCATTATTATAATGTAAAATAACGACACCAATCATTGAAATAATTCTTAATAATTCAATAGACGAATTTCTTTTCGTTTTCTCTTTCATATATATTCCCTTCCAAACAAAAACCGATTTTTACTCAAAACAATGAGTAAGATCGGTTTTTAATTTATTTTATTCATCCAAAGACCTTGGTTATCAAAATAATTGACCTTTCCATCAATTATATAATCTCCAGTAACCATCTTTCCATCAGTATCTACATAATACCAATTACTTAATGATTTGACCCATTGTGCTTGGATAGTTCCTGATGAAGCTGCATAATAGTCTTCACCATTGATCTTAAACCAACCTTTTTGCATTAATCCACTACTTGCAAAATAATACTTCGCACCATTAATTGTTTGATAACCAGTAACCATTTTTCCATCAACATCTACATAATACCAATTACTTAATGATTTGACCCATTGTGCTTGAATAGCTCCAGATGAAGCTGCATAATAATCTTCACCATTGATTTTAAACCATCCTGTTTTCATTAATCCACTTTCATCAAAATAATAAGTACTATTTCCTACTTTATAATATCCAGTAACCATATAATCATCATTTGCTATATAGTACCATCTATTTCCTAATGGTAACCATCCTGTTACCTTTTCACCATCTACAAATGTTTTTCCATAGATTTTTAATGTTCCTTGACTATAATATTTCCATTGATTTCCTACTTGCATCCATCCTGTGTGCATAATACCATCTTCATTGAAATAATATTGTCTTCCATTAATAACTTGATCTCCTGTAAGAATCAATCCTTCATCATTTACATAATACCAATTACTTAATGATTTGACCCATTGTGCTCTTAATTCACCATCAGAAGAAATATAATACCAAGTATCATCTACTTTAAACCATCCAGTTTTCATAGAACCATCTTCCATAAAAAGATATTTTCTATTTCCAACTTTATAAATACCAGTAACCATATAACCATCTTCAGCTATATAATACCATTTATCATTTATTGGTAACCAACCTGTTACCTTTTCACCTTCTACAAATGTTCTTCCATAGACTGACATTTTCTTAGGACTATAATATTTCCATTTATCATTTTCCTTATGCCATCCTCTGACCATTACACCTTCACTAGTAAAATAGTATTCTTTATTATTTATAGTTTGTGCACCAGTAACCATATCACCATTACTTGTTAAATAATACCATTCACCATTTAAACTGATCCAACCAGTGGCCATAATTCCATTAGTATTAAAATAATACCATTTTCCATTAATCTTTTCCCAACCGATTTGTAGAATATTTTTACTACTTCCATAATACCAATGATCATAGTAATATTTCCATCCTACATAATCATATTTAGGAACACCTTGATCATACCAAACACTCATATCTACATAACCACTAATACCATCAACAAATGCTCCGTTGCTATATTGCCATCCTTTAGGACCTCTATACCAATTATTACTAAATCCTAATGATGATGTATAAGCAGCTACCCAATCTACATGTTGATAAATAGTTGGACTATTTAATTTTGTTTGTAAAAGTGAACGATAGCTATAAACCTTCGTATTATAATTACTATTTGCTAATTTATTAACAAATGCATCAACAACTAATTCATTCGTTGTTGTTGATAATTCAGGCCTTTCCATATCTAAATAAACAGGATATGAAAGTTCTGAAGGTGAAATTTTATATTTTGATAAATAATTTAAAATCATTGTTGCTTCATTATCAGCATCTGTTACATTATTTGAATAATCATAAATATAGATTCCAAAAGGAATATTATATTTTCTACAACCATTTAAATTATTTTCAAATTGTTCATCAATATGATAATATCCACCCTTATGAGAAACAATTCTAATAATAACACCATCTACATCTGTTTTACTTACTTTACTCCAATCAATATGACCATTGTATTGTGAAACATCAATAACCTTTTTAACATTTTCACCAATAATGCGACCATCATTATCACGAAAACATTTTTTATTTCCTTGATAAAACCAACCATTTTGAATCATAGTTCGTAAACTATAAGAATTTTCTTCCTTTGCATCTTCTATTTTATTTTCATCTTGATCAATATAACTACTTTGTCCCATAATTGCATCATCATAACTTCCATCTAATGCATTTACAGAACTATTTTGAAAATAACTCAATGCAAAAGCCATTCCAAAAACCAAAAACAAATAACCAAAAAACTTTTTCAAAATCTTTCCTCTCCCCTAAAAATATTATTACTGCATAACACCACTGCTATTAAAATAATATGTCTTATTTCCAACTTTATAATAACCTGTTACCATCGAACCATCACTTTTTAAATAATACCACTTATTCTCTAATTGAAGCCATCCAGTAACCATATAACCTTCATAATAAGTTTTCCCATATATTTCCATAACACCTGTACTTAAATAGTACCACTTACCATTAATTCTTTGCCAACCTGTTAACATTTGATATTGGCTATTAAAATAAAACCATGTATTCCCTAGTTTCTTCCAGCCACTTTGTCCATAGCCTGAATCATCAAAATAGTACCATTTATTGCTGACTTTTTGCCAACCTGTTTGCATTTTACCACTATCATTAAAATAAAACAAATTGTTTCCTACTTTTTGTAATCCTGTAAGTCTTTTACCTGTATTATCAAAGTAATACCAATCACTACCTAAAGTTAACCAACCAGTAACCATATAGCCTTCATAATAAGTTTTTCCATAGATGTTCATAACACCTGTACTAAAGAAATAAGTATTTCCAGAGATTTCTTGAAATCCTGTTGCCATTTGATAATTATCTAAAAAGTAATAAGTATTTCCTGCAATCGTTTGCCAACCTTTTTGTCCATAACCACCATTATCAAAATAATACCATTTGTTATTGATTCCTTGCCAACCTGTTTGCATCTTTCCACTTGCATTAAAATAATAGGAATTATTTCCTACAGTTTGTAATCCTGTTACCATTGATCCATCACTATTTAAATAATACCAATCATTACCTAGTGGTAACCATCCTGTAATCATATACCCTTCATAATACGTTTTTCCATAGATTTTCATAACACCAGTACTTAAATAATACCATTTACCATTTATTTCTTGCCAACCGGTTTGCATTTGATAGCTACTATTAAAATAAAACCAATTATTTCCTATTAATTTCCAATCTTTTTGACCATAACCCAATTCATCAAAGTAGTACCATTTATTATTAACTTCTTGCCAACCTGTTTGCATTTGTCCACTTGTATTAAAATAATAGAGATTATTTTCTATAGTTTGTAAACCAGTTGCTTTTGAACCATTTGAAAAATAATAATACCAATAATTATTTTCTTTTTTCCATCCTTGTGGATGAGAAATATTATTTAATAAAGTAACATATCGATTACTTACATATCCTGTATTATTAAAGCTATAAGTTCCATCACTACTAGCAACTTCACTTTGTATCTTATAAAAACCATTAGTTGTAGAGGCGTCTTTTATAATAAATGAATAAGCTGGATTTTTTATCGTTGTATATAAAACACTAGAATTTGTATTTGAACTACTTCTTACATTAAGGGCAGTATGTGTTGTTAAATAAATATCTTTGATTCCTAAAGTATAATAATCATTATCTTTAGAAGAGATACTAGCATCCATATTTTTAGCAATGCTTGCACATTTTTCTCCTTCATAGGGATCTGAAGAATATTTTCCAAATATTCCACTTCCCTTGTCTCCAAAATAACCTCCTCTAAATAAAGAAGTATATGTAGGATTTAAATATCTTTTAGACATCCAACTCGATGTAAAATTCATAATACAATCATCTACTGTACTAAAGGTATCTGCATTTCCACCTGGATTATTATCTGTAGCATTTAATCCAAATAAGTTATTTTTATTTAATGTAATATTGCTTTTTCCCCATCCAGATTCTAAGGCAGCAAAACTTGCTGCCATTAAAGCATTGACCCCATATTTATTTTGATACTTAATAAAAATATCACCTGTATTATATAATTTAGAAGTACTTCCTGCTTTATTATTTAAATAATTTGATATTTGTGAACCAGTATAAGTTGTTTGACTTCTCATTGGTAAGTATTGAAAATAACTATAATAAGGATTATTAGGATTAACAGCATTATTTCTAACATTATTTTTATAATCTGTAATCATTGTATTATAGTTATCATAAAAATAATGTCCATCATAGCTATAATACTCTTTATTCTTTGTTAAATAACTAGGCCCTGTCCCTATATAATTCTTATTTCCTTGATTTCCTGTCGCATTAACATTATTAGAAATATAATGATACAAATCACCTGATGAATTAACTTCATAGTTACTTGCATAATAAGTCCCTTGGCTAAGAACTTCAACATATTGAGGATCTACTAAACCAACAACTCCTGAAATCATAAACTTCACTTTTCCATTTTCATAGCCTAAAAAAGCTGCATCCGCTGCACTTGATTTAGATAAATATCCCTCTTGTCCTGTATAATAATCTGTAAAATTTGTCGTTGTCTTTGCTTTAGAACAATTAAAATTAACCATATTCGCTGTAGAAACTGTTCGTGCATAAGGGTTATACTCTTCATTCGTTGTTCCATCATAAACATCTACAGTATTAATATTTCCATCTTTATCTACAAACTTTGTTTGTCCAATAACGTCATTTGTTTCTTCATATGCTTTTATATTAGAGATATTAAAAATCATTCCCAATAATATAACAAGAAACAGACTTATGTACTTTTTTTTCATTTCCAACCTCCTACAATATTTTAAATCTATAGAATATTTTAACTTACTAATCCTATTTGCTTTTAATAATGTGATAACATCACATGAAATAATATACTTACAAATATCAACTAAAATAATCATCTTCATAAATACTATTTTTTATTATAATGATATACATTTTCAATTCAACAAAAAGGATATAGAATTTTCTATTCTATATCCCTGTTATTTTCTTTCTTTTCTTGTAAATATTTATTCGCATCTTTAAAGAAACTAATTACAATCAACAGTATAATAAATCCTATTGGAAAAGCAGCGATAATAGCCACTGACTGTAAACTATACATTGAATTTTCAGCAAAAATCAATGCTATTGGAAATAAGATAAAGATAATTGCCCAGAAAACTCTTATTTTCTTATCTGGTTCTTCATCTACATCTAATTTTTTATAGGAATAAGATGAAACAACCATAGTTAAAGCATCAAATGTTGTTGAATAAAAAGCAATCATAGTAATAACTAATAATAATAAACCTAGACTTGCTAGTGGTAGAGTATCAAATATCTTTAAAATAACTGCAGAATAATCTCCACTTTTAGCAATCATTCCCGAAATATCAATTCCATGTTTCATTTGTTGTGCCAAACCATAATTTCCAAGAATAATGAATGAAGTAAAAGTTCCTGCTAGACCCCATCCATATCCTCCTAGAATCGTATTTTTAATTGTTCTTCCCTTACTGATTTTTCCAATAAAGAAAGGAGTTGCAACACACCATACCATCCAATAGGCCCAATAATAAATCGTCCAATTTTGTGGAAATGATGTTTCTCTTAAAGGATCCATCCAAGTTGATAAACCTATAAAGTTTTGTACCATATTACCAATAGCAGAAAAACCTGTTTCTAAAATATATGTTGTTTCTCCACCACCAATCAAAAAATAAATAAGTAATGCAAAGAATAAATAGGAACAATATGTTGCTAGTTTAGAAATACCTTTCATTCCTGTAAGTACAGTAAATGTATAAACTGCTGCAATCAATAATAAAACAGCAATAGTAAGTCCTACACCATTAGGCAACCCAAATACTCTACTTAAAGCTGCTGATAATAATGGTGTTGCTAGTGAAAAGGTTGTTGCAGTTCCTGCAATAAGTGCAAATATAGCAATTAAATCAATAATTTTACCTACAACTCCATCTACTTTATTTCCTAGTAATGGTCTACATCCTTCAGAAAACTTTTGTTTATTTCTTCCTCTTACATGTAACATAAAACCAAAAGCAACAGCTAAAATAATATAAAAACTCCAAGCAATTGGTCCCCAATGAAATAACGGAAATGTTGAAGCCCATTTTTGTATTCCACCTAATTGATCAATATACTTTTCATTAGCATATAACGCCCATTCACATAATGAATAAAATAAAATATCTGCTGCCATTGTAGAAGTAAAAATCATTACTCCCCAGTTAAATGATGAATACTCTGGTTGATCTGTATTCTTACCTAACTTTATTTTTCCATATTTAGAAAATGCTATATATAATGAACAAACAAAAATTCCAACTCCTAATAACGCATAATAAATGCCACAGTCATTTCCTAAAAATCCTCTAATCATTTGAATGATATATGAAGATTTTGCTGGCATAAGCATAAATAAAACGCATAATAAGACAACCCCTAATAAAGGAATTATCATTGATACATAATCTAATCTTCCCTTTAATGATTTCTTTTCCATTTTATTTCCCCCAATTTAAATATGTTTCATCAATACTACACAATTCATCAAAACTATCTATTTCTAAAATATCTCCTTCATTCATTTCTTTAATAGATAATTGGTATTCATTTGGATAACAAAATAAAGCTACATCATCCCAATAAATATCAGTATTCTTTTTCTCTTCAAATTCAATTTCTAAATGTTTCTTTAATTTTTTCCCATCTTCTTCATTCCATCTAGATACACTATATAATTGCCAACCATCTTGTCCACCAGTTCTTGAACAAGAAGTTACAAAACCATCTTCTAGTTTTAACATCCATTCATTATGAATTTCTTGTTTGTAAATACAGTTATATCCTGAATATTTAAATTCTTTTGAAAGAATTTGTGTATTGTTAATAATTTGATCACCATCTAAAATAATGACATTTTTTAGATGATTTCTAGCAACATATAAAGAAGAAATATTGTTGCAAGTATCATAATAAGGATTATCTATTAGATGCAAATTCTCATATTTATCTTCTAAATAATTAAATTGTTCTTTTAAATAGCCTACAACAACATAGATTTCAAAGATTCCTTGTTGATGCAATTGATTGATAATTCCTTCAATCATAGGAATATCATGTATTTTAACTAATGGTTTAGGTATCGAATTTGTTATTGGTCTCATACGTGTTCCTTTACCTGCTGCCATTATAATTGCTCTTTCTACTTGACACATTTTTCTATATTCTCCATTTCTTCCATAACAATCTTGTAATAATCCTTAGCAAAACGATACTGTGCCAATGAATATTCTCCAAATTCAACACCTAGCGTATATTTATATTCACACCAGTTGCTCCATAAAAGGCCACACATTGATATATAACAATAGATTTTAATTCTTGTTTGCTGATCACATTTATTTTCAAAATAAATGTCTATCAAGTTATCAATTTGTTGTCTGTTATACATGGAATAGATACAAAACATTGCAATATCTAGGTGAATATCTTGCATTGCCGCATATTCCCAATCAATAAGTTTTATTTTTTCTTCTTCATTTTCTTTATAGAATAGGAAATTATCACAATTTGCATCTATATGACATAATCTCCATTCTTTAGGCATCTTTTCAATAATATTCTTTAAAGAGAAGACTTTTTCTTTTGTTTGATTATAATCTTTATATAGAGATTTAGGTCCTCTTAATTTTTCATAAAAATCAATCTTTTCAAAAATATTAAATTCATGATCAACCTTTAAATTTTGTTGATGAAAATATTTCAATAATTTCATACACTTTCTTAGATCTTCTTGATCATCTTGATTACATACACGTGTATCATTTAAATACTTTGTAATCTTATAACCATTTTGAGGATTCATATAAATAACTTCATCACTAATATTTAAATCTTTTATTACTTGATAAACTTCATATTCTTCTTTTCGATTAATCAATTGATCTGTTCCTTCCCCAGGAATTCTCATAATATATTTATCTTGATTGATTTCAAATAAAAATGAACGATTAGTCATTCCTTTTTTTAAACTTTTAATATTTTTTATTTGTTCAACATTGATTTTAAAAACATCAGCAATCAATGATAATGTCTCATTATTTAAGTGTGTTGAATGATCATCTACATTTCTTAATTCTTCATAAGTATTGATTTCATCAACATAATTTGTATCAACAATTTTTCCATAAATAAACATTTTATTCTTTTGATACAACGTTTCTTCCCAAAAACAAGAATCATGCATTCCGTCATCTAAACATTCTAAACGTTCTTTTAAATATAAAGAATCATGTTGATTAATAAATGATAAACCAATCATTTTTAAACCATCATCCTTTACTTTAACAATTTCATTTTTATTGTTACACGTTACATTACTATGTTTACTGATTCTATTTTCTAACATATACCATGATTGAATTTCATTATTTAAAAATGGATTTTCATAAAAATAAAGATCTCCTGGTATAATGTAAGTATTACTTATTTTATCTTTTACTAGATTTAAACTATGTAAGTTGTTCTTTTCTTGATATTCTCTATTAACAACTAATTTTACATTATATTTATCAATTAAATAGTCAAATTCTTCTTTCATAAAACCAACAACAATTGTTATATCATTAATATGAGCTTCTATAAGCTGTCTTATGAGACGTTCAATAAGTATTTCATCATTTATTTCTAACATTGCTTTAGGCACATTATTATTAATAGGAATCATTCTAATCCCTTGACCAGCAGCTAAAATAACTGCTGACTTATTTTTCTTTATTAAGTCTATTCCTAAATCTGTTAAAGAATTATCATCATTAATATATTCTAATTCTTTAAGATTCTTTATTGTTTCATTTGTTTTACCTAAAGAACAATTCAATCTTTTAGAAATAGCTCTTTGTGAAAGTGTATTTTCTTTATATAGTAACTTTATAAGTTCAAAATCTAAATATGTAAGAATGTTCATTTTTTTCTCCTTGTTAATTTATATGAACATCATACCACATATATTTAATAAGTAAAGAAAAAAAGAAGTATTTCTACTTCTTATGATAAAAACTTAGGTGTAATAAACCCTCTAATATATTTACTGTTGACATTCATTGTTCTATATTCAACAGCATCATTTTTATTTCCTTCAATAACTTTAAATGTATTTCCGTTAACTTCTGTAACAATACCTACATGATCAGGCCATCCTGTATTATCACCATTTCCATTATCATCCCAATCATACATAATAATATCACCAATTTGAGGAACATAAGCATCATTTTCTTGCCAAATGCCCATAGATTGTGCCTTTTCTACTGCTTTACCACATGAACATTCAACTGGGATAATGTCAAGTAAATTACATTCTCTCACTATAGCTGAAACAAAAGTCATACACCAAGAATCTGTATATTTTACTTTATAACCTCTAGGTAATGGATCTAGTTTATTATAAGAATCAATAATTTTCTTAAATGATCCATCTTTTTCATTACATCCCAAATATCTTTTAGCTCTTTCTACAAACTCTTTTCTCGTACAATTTGAAATCCACGAATAATCATCTCTAAATGTATATGTTTTACCATCAATAACTACATCATCTTTAACAGCTGCACCATCTTCATTAAAATAATACCATTTCCATCCAATTTGTGCCCAACCAGTAACCATGACACCACTCTTATTTAAATAATACCATTCATTACCTGATTTTAACCATCCTGTATGCATATCACCAGAAGCATTTAAATAGAACCTTTGATTATTAATCAATTGCCAACCCGTTTGCATAATTCCTTGATCATTAAAATAATACCATTTGTTGGTGATCTTATTCCATCCTTTAACAAGAACCGCATTAGAATCAAGATAATAATATTGATTATCTCTATAATACCAACCTAATTGCAAATCCCCATTAGAATTAAAATAGTAATATTGATCATTGATAAAATAATCACCTACTACCATCTTTCCATCTTGATCCAAATAATACCATGATCCTTTATGTAGCCATCCTGTTTGAATATAGCCACTATTATTTGCATAGTAATATGTTCCATCTGCTTGGATCCATCCTGTTTTCATAGCTCCTGATTGGTCAAAATAATATTGTTGATTTCCTACAGAAGCTAACCCTGTGACCATTTTTCCATCTTGGTCTAAATAATACCAAGACCCTTTATGCAACCAACCTTTTTGAATATAGCCACTATTATTTGCATAATAGTATGTTCCATCTGCTTGGATCCATCCTGTTTGCATAGCCCCTGATTGATTAAAGTAATATTGTTGATTTCCTACAGAAGCTAACCCTGTCACCATTTTTCCATCTTGATCTAAATAGTACCAATAATCCGTATGTAACCATCCTGTTTTCTTTTCACCATGATCATAATAATACCATTGATTTTCTTTATTAGTCCAACCAGATTCCATTACAGTCGACTCATCATTTGTATTTAATGTATCTGTATCTTCTTCCGCATTAACATTTATAATCGAAAAACATACAAATAAAATATTAATAATCACTATTGATAAAGCAATATTTAATAATTTACCTTTTTTCATACAATCCCCCCTCTTGTCTTACAATTGACATTATAACAAATACAAAAAAATAAACTAGTTATAATCCATAAAAAATAGAAAACCAGAAGCAGATATTCTCTGTCTTCTGGTTAAATTTTTAATTGTTCCAAACACCATTAGCGTCAAAATGATTTACTCTTTCATGAATAACATAATCACCTGTTACCATTTTTCCTTCAGCATCTACATAGTACCAAGTATTTCCTGATCCTACCCATTGTGCACTAATTACACCACTAGATGCTGCATAGTAATCTTCACCATTGATCTTGAACCATCCTGTTTGCATAAGTCCACTATTTGCAAAGTAGTATTTAGTTCCAGAGATTGTTTGGAATCCTGTTACCATCTTTCCATCTGCGTCTACATAGTACCAAGCAAATACGCCATAGAAATAATTTCCACCATAAAAAACATTTAGCTTTCTTTTTACATCCCCAATTGGATTCCAAAAATGTCCAGATAAATCAATATCAGAAATTAATTCATAATATTTATCTTTTTCTCCCTTTTCATTAACATTTTTTGCTAATAAAGCTAACTGTGAAGCATCTTTAATTAAATATGGAGATTCCTTTGTTCCATCACCAGCAGCATATTCCTTAGCTGCATAATCAGTCCATACTCACTGATATTCAATACTCGCTTCTTTTGCGCTTACTGATGATAACATAGTTATTGACATAGCTAGAGATAACATAGTAATACACATTACTTTTAAAAATACTTTTCTTATGTTCTTCCCTCCCTATCTACAGTATATTACACATAAATATTCGTTTATATATTTTTAAACCAAACAACCCTTTTATCTACTCAAACACAAAAAAGTAGTAATACTTTTTTGTATTACTACCCTATTTTTTAATCAATATTCTACTAATGTATTATGAGTTTAAATAAACCATTACAAATCTAAATATTTTATCAAGATAATATTTAGAAGTAAAAAGTAATGCAATACCATTTGCTATAAATTGAATATATTGTTTCTCTTCTAAGTTATTTAATGCATTATTAAATCTCTCATTTCCTTTTAAATAACGCTTTGCATTTTTATCACTTAAATTCTTCTTTACATACGCCTTAGCTTCTTCTACTTCACTTACTTTTCCTTCACTATATTGTTTAGTAATGTATCTAGCAAATAAATATTGTTCAAATAAATTTGATCTTGATATACTATCCTTTGTCATTCTATATTTTAAAACACATTCATTCACATTAGAAATTTTAAATCCTTGAAGTATTGCTCTTAATGTAAAGTCATAGTCTTCACAAAGTGGCATATTTCTATAGCCATTTAACTTATCAAATACTTCTTTTTTACCAAACCATGTTGGATGAGAAATAACTTGATTATATTTAATACATTTTTTTATCTTTTTAAAATTAGTTGGAACTTTTTTTATTGAATAAATAGTATTTCCATCCTCATCGATCATTTGTGAAATTCCACCTATTAAATCAAAATCATTTTCTTCTAAATACTTCTTTTGATGTTCCATTCTATATAATTCAGAAATATCATCTGCATCCATTCTACAAATATATTTTCCTTCAGCAAGTTTAAGTCCTCTATTTAAAGTATTTGTTAGCCCCATATTTTTATCATTTATATAGAATTTAATACGTTCATCCTTACATACATAATCATTTATAAATGCTATATGTTCTTTATTATCTGGATTATCTAAAATAATAATAAATTCAAAATCATTATATGTTTGATTAATAATTGATTCTATGGACTGTTTTAAACATTCTATGCTTTCTTTATAAGTTGCCATAATAACACTTGTTTCTACCATTTAAATTTCTACTACTTTTTTACACAAATCTTTTTGTATAAAAATTTCCTTTCTATTAAATATATACATAATAAGTATATATTAAATTAACCTTTACAACAATAAATCATTCATATCTTGAATTATAAATATAACAGCTCAAAAATAATATAATAAATATTTCTGAGCTGCTTTCTACTAAATTGTAATGAATTAAATTTTCCCTAGCCAAACACCATTAGCATCAAAGCGATTAACTACTTCATTGATTTTATAATCTCCTGTGACCATCTTTCCATTAGCGTCTACATAATACCAGTTACTTCCTGATTTTACCCATTGTTCTTGGATTGATCCTGATGATGGGGCATAGTAATCTTCTTTATTGATTTTGAACCATCCTGTTTGCATTAATCCACTATTTGCAAAGTAATATTTAGCTCCTGCAATTGTTTGATATCCTGTTACCATTTTTCCATCTGCGTCTACATAGTACCAAGTATTTCCTGATCCTACCCATTGTGCTTTAATAGCTCCACTAGATGTTGCATAGTAATCTTCACCATTGATTTTAAACCATCCTATTTGCATTAATCCACTATTTGCGAAGTAATACTTAGCTCCTGATATTGTTTGGAATCCTGTGACCATTTTTCCATCTGCATCTACATAATACCAGGTATTTCCTGATCCTACCCATTGGGCTTTGATTTCTCCACTTGTTGATGCATAATAGTCAGTTCCATTGACTTTGAACCATCCTTTTTTCATAAGTCCGTTTGTTTCAAAGTAATATTTAACTCCAGAGATTGTTTGGAATCCTGTTACCATTTTTCCATCAGCGTCTACATAGTACCAGTTATTTCCTGATCCTACCCATTGTGCTTTGATTTCTCCACTAGATGTAGCATAGTAATCTTCATTATTGACCTTAAACCATCCTGTTTGCATATATCCGTATTGATCAAATCTATAGAGTTTATTATCTATTGTAATGAATTCATTTTTTGGATATGTTCCATCTTCATATTGATACCACCATTTGTTTCCTGATTGTTTCCATTGTCCTTTTAGCTGATTATGACATCTTGTACATACTCCATCTTTAAAATCATGTCCTAAAGCTGGAATGATTTCTTGTTTTTTAATAATCTTATTACATATTGAACAATGTATTCCTTCTGTTAAACCTGTATTTGTACATGTTGCTTCTTTTGCCGAATCAAGAACTTCTTTATGTCCTGTTGCTGGTATTACTTCTTGTTTTTTGATAACTTCATTACATACTGAACAATGACTTCCTTCTGTAAGTCCATTTTCTGCACATGTCGCTTCCTTAGCTTGATCAACAACTACTTTATGCCCTGTTGCTGGAATCACTTCTTGTTTTTTGATGACTTCTTTACATACAGAACAATGTTTTCCTTCTGTTAATCCATCTTCTGTACATGTTGCTTCCTTAGCTTGATCAACAACTACTTTATGCCCTGTTGCTTTTTTTCCATCTACTATTTTTGTTTGTGATTTAAATGCATTATTTTTGAAATTAGCTATATAAGTAATTATTCCATTTTCTGTACATGTTGGATCTTTAACAATTTTTTGAGCTGTAACGGTTTCTTCTTCTATATGTAAACCATTATTTAAACAAATTCTTTTTGCTGTTACTGTTTGGTTATCACTAGACCACGTATAAATAGGTTGATCATAATTATGACCATATTTATTACAATCAATTTCTGTATAAGATTCATCCCACATTGGATATTCTTCAATAAAGTCATTTGATTGATAGTCATTATCTCTTACATGATCATCAAAATCATTTGTATTTTTTAAGAAATAAGCATATGTACTTCTTCCTGCATCCCATGTACTATCAAGATTATAATATTTACCATTTAATTTAACGATATTCCAAGCATGTGGTCCTCCTGCTTCACCTGAAATAACTCTTGTATCTACACCTGCATCTAATGCTAAGCGATAAAATAACGATGCATATCCTTGACATACTGCTGTTTTATTGATCAAAGCTGCATAAGCGGTATATTTTAATGAATAGGATTTATCATTTAAGTTATCATGATCATATGTAACATTTGAACATATATAATCATAGATTGCTTTTACTTTTTGATAGTCTGTCTTATTTGATAAATCTAATGACTTCAATAAATTAGAGACTTCTTCATCTACTTTTTCTTCCTGTTCTAAACTAGATAAATAAGATACATCATAAAAAATATTTAAACCATATCCCTCATTAGAATTTCCAGATATGGATGCTTTTACTGTCCACCCTTGACAGTGCCATTTAAGATAGTCTCCTTCTTTTCCATTACCAGTATGTTTGATGGCCTTTTGAAACAACTGATGTACTAAATTAGAAAAAAATTCTTGTGTAATTTCTTCATCACAATGATAATAAAGAACAATATTACTTTCTCTATTAATTAATTTTTCTCTAAATATCTTTACAAGTTTTTCTTGATCACTTGTATATTCAACATCTTCTAAACTATATGTTTGAATATCATGATGAACAACACTACTTTTTACATCTTTATAAATAGGATTTACATAATGATCTTCTCTAATTGTTTCTTTTGCTTGTACATTGACTATACTTAACATAGAAAAACACATTGAAAGAACAAGTGATACAATAAATAATTTCTTTTTCATGATTTCCCTCCTTATATTCATTTAACCATGTAAGCCATTTCTTTTCAAGAATATATAAAAAAAACGAGGATACTCTAAGTATCCTCATCAAATTCACATTAATATACTACTACTTTTGTTCCTGAAGGAATATTATCATAAATCCATTTAGCATATTGTATTTCAAGTCTTACACAACCATGTGATAATGGAATTCCTGTTCTATTATCTTGAATTGTACCATTTTTATTATAAAGAGTACTATGGAATAAATAGTTTCCTTTAAATTGTGTATACCAGAAACATCTAGATGATCCTGAGTCAAAATAATATCCTCTTATTCCAACTGTAAATTCACCTTTAACTGTAGGTGTTGAAGCTTTACCTGGGGCACAACTATAATAATGAATATTGTTCCAATTATTTACAGAACCTTGATAAATAGCTACTCGACAATTAGCTGTATCAACTAAAATCAAATAATTAGTAGCACTACTGTATCCTCTTGCTCTACTTGTCATTGAATCATAAACACTATCGCTTCTTAAAGCCCCACTAGAAGTAAAATAAAATGCTTCAAAATACGTATCATGTAACATTGCTCCAGATGAATCTAAATAATACCATTGATTATTATCTTTTAACCATCCAATAGCCATATTTCCACCTGAATGTAAATAATACCAAGTTCCAGCAATTTGCTTCCAACCTGTGCACATTGCCCCACTTGCATCCATATAATACCAAGTTCCTTTAACATTTATCCAGCCTGTTAACATACTACCATACGCATTTAGGTAATACCATTGACCATTCAAATCAAGCCAACCCGTGTACATATACCCTTGACCTGATTCATCTAAATAATACCATTTACCAGAAACTCTTTGCCATCCAGTTTGCATAACACCATCGTTATTTAATAAATACCATTGATTTTTAACATAAACCCAACCTGTGCATTTATTTCCATTTTGATCATAGTAATGCCAATCATTACCATCTAACATCCAGCCTGTTTTAATAGCACCATTTTCATCAAAAGTATATTTAACACCATTGATTTCTCTTACTTGATTAGTAATAGCAGCAGATGGATATGCTTCATTATTAGCATCTAAATAATACCATTTACCATAGTATTTATACCATCCACTTACTAAACTTGCATTTCCATCATAGAAATACCAATGATCATCATCATTTATCCACCCTGTTTTAATAGCACCATTTTCATCAAAATGATATTTGATTCCATTAATTTCTTTTGCTTGATTTGTTACTGCTGATGATGGATATGTTTCATCATTAGCATCTAAATAATACCATTTACCATAATATTTATACCATCCTTGTTTACAGGTAGCATCATTATTTACAAAATACCAGTGATTTTGATCATTTACCCATCCTGTTTTAACATTTCCATCTGCATTTACATAGTAAAAAGTTCCATTATCATTAACAATACCTGTAATTGCTACATCATTTTCATAAAAATAAACTTTCCCGTTTTCTTTATAAAGTCCATTTTTTACTTCAACAACATCATTCATCTTTACTTCATCATTTCCCTCTAATGCCGAAACAAATGATAGACTCATTGAAATTGAAAAGAGAAAAATGAAACATGCTATTCCTTTCTTCAAATAACCTTTCATTGCTCAAACCTCCCTTGTATTCATTTTATCATCAAAAAAAACTCTAAACAATATAACTAATAAATAAAAGCTAGAAATAATTTGATATTCTCAAATTACTTCTAGCTTCATTAAACTAAACAATTAATAATATTACAAAAAGCAAAAACTCCAAATATAGCCATAAAATAATCTAAATTTTTTATTCTATGATGATATCTAGAAATTAATAAACAGCTTGCTATAATCATTGAAAAATAGAAAAATAGAGCGGTTCTATTTCCGGAAACCCAAACAGTTGGCGAAAAGCAGAGCATAAATCTTGACCCAAAGCCAATTAATAAGATAATAAAAATATCTATATTTTTTTTATTATCTTTAATTAAAAATAATATGATGATTAATAATGCAATAAATTCTATTAAAAACATAATATATGGAACAAATGATTTTAAATTACTTAAACTTAAAATACCGTATTTCCCTAATATAGAATATAGAAAAGAAATATTTGGATATAAGTCCACTAAATATTTTCCTAAAACGCCAAAAACTAATGTCATTACAAAAATAATCATTGTACTTGCTTTCACTAAACTATTTTTAAAAGTATTAATAATTATTAAAAGTGTTGATGATAAAAATAACATTGGTACATTATTTTTAAATAAAATAGGATAAACAGTTGAAGAAATTCCTATTTCAATTTTTCTAAAAAAGGATAATGTTCCAAAATCTGGGAACCAATTTTTAACTTCTTGTTTCTTTCTCACCCAATTTCCAGGACATGTAAAGATATATGTTCCTGATGCAATGATTAAAACAATATTTAAAATTACAAAAAAACTAATTTTCCTTTTATTGATAAAGCAGTAAATTATATAGAAGAAATAAGTTCCTAACAAAATTGCAAAACCTTGTTCTTGATTTGCGGCAAATAATAAGGCTATAGAACTAATAATATATTCATACCATTTCAATTTAATAAGATTATTTGCTTTTTTTAAATAATATAAATTTATTAAAATAGCGCCTAATGGCCAATAATAATTAATTGTTGTGGCCATCCAACCAGCAGAAGACATATCAATCAAGGGATAGATAAGTGTTCCAATACAACAAAGTATTTTCATTTTTATTGTATGATTACAAAATATTGCTTCTATTAATTTAGCTATAATTGTAATAACTAATGAGTTTAAAAGCATCCAAACATGACTATGAACTGAAATAAAATAAAGTACACTTTCTATCAATTGCCTAGAAGACCAATTATAGTATTTATATATATTAAAATCTGTAAAAGTCATTGATTTTGCTCGAATTGCAAAATTTACATCATCACCTGTACTTACATTCAATTGAATATGTATAAATAATAAAATAAAGAATAATACATAATATGGTATATTAGATATAAATTGTTTTTTTAATTTACTCATAATTTCCCCATTTATCCCTTAATAATTCCTGCTTTATTTAAACAAAGCATTATAACAACATCTATATACAATAGTTGAACTAAAAAAGAATTATATTTTTTTGTAATTTTGTCTATTCTATAGTTTAAAGCTCTTTTTGTCATATGTGATAAATGTATATCTTTTTGAGATAAAACATCTTTAAATAAAGTTACATAATCTTGATCTAATAAAGGATTTCTATTACTTGCTGTAGAAATACCTCCTAATTCATATTGAATTGTTGGATAATCAATATATCCAATTTTTTCGTTATTAAATGCAAGGTTAACATAGAATGGATAATCTTCTAATAACTTATATTTTTCATCAAACAATCCATATTTATCAAAAATTTCTTTTTTATAATAAGTAGAAGCCCCCGATACAAAATTACCGTATTTCATAATATATTCAAAAAAATGATTTGATTGATCTAATAAAGAAACCTGATATAAACTTGGATAATATTCTATACTATTTTCTTTTTTGATCATTCTTTTTGAAGTATATATAAGTTTATCTTCTTGATCAAAAGCATTCATAATTTCTTGTAGAGAATTTTCATTATAAAATTGATCTCCACTTGATAAAGGACAAATGATTGTTCCTTTTGCCTGGCTAATCAAACTATTAAAATGTTTGACAGTTCCTCTATTAATTCCGTTATTTATAAGTTTAAAGTACGTAAATTCATTTTTATACTGTTCAGTGATTTTATCAAAGTCTTCTTGCGTATAATTAGGTGAACCATCATCACTTACAATAATTTCATAATTTGAATATGTTTGCTTTTTTATTGAATCTAATGTTTGGATTACTTGATTTAAATTTTTATAAACCATTACAATAATTGTTGCTTCTATATTCATGTATTTTTCCTTTCTTAATTACCTTTTAAAACTTTAATAATATTTTGAGTTACATATTTTACATATTTATCTTCAAATAATTCATCTTTTAATTTTAATCTTTTTTCTTTTAATGGATCTATTCCATTTTGTAAGTCTAAAAGAATTTTTTCTACATCTTCAAAACTATAAGCATTATAAGATACACTAAATATTTTTTTCATAATATCATTATCATCCACAGCATCGGTATGACAATAAATAATAGGTTTACCCGTTAAAAAATAACAAGGTATAATTGATGAAATATCTCCTACAAAAACATCTGAATGCCAAAATGTTGTAAAATATTCTGATGTTTGATCATAATATAACTGTTCATTATTTTGGAACTTCCTTAAATACTCATCTACTTCATCAGATGTAATCAAACCTAAAGATATAAAATTTTTAAATGTAAGTGGATGAGGTCTAAAAACAAGACTTCTTTTCTTATCTTTTTCAACATAATCAACTATGTTATCTTTATAAGTTAAAAAATTACTTCCTCCCAATTGCGTATCTATTGTCCATCTAGGAGCCCATATAATCTTGAAATGTTGATCATCATTATCCCAAAATAGATTATCTTCACTTTGTGCTTTATTAAAAGCATTAAATATAGGATGTCCTGTTAATATCGTTTTTCTTAATCCTAATCGATGAGATAAAGGTGCTCTTTTTTTATTAAAAGATTCTGTAACATAACTATCCGCAAAAAAGATATGCAAATATCTAAAGAAATCCACATTAAGTGAAGTATCAAAAATATAGTTCATCATTTCATATCCATAAGGTAAATAACATGTTTTTGCATATTTTGAAACTGTAGATATTTTATATTCTATTGGTAAGTAAGAACTATAAGGTCTTTCATAAAAAACATAGTCTGGATTAATATTTTTTAAGTCAAACCATTTTCCTTGATCAAAAGCTTTAATTGTATTTTGATGATTATGATTTTTATGAAAATCATAAATCTTTGTATTCATTGTTTGGATATCAAATTCTTTTTTTGAATAATCAAATTCTGGAATCATTAAAACATATGTTTCAAACTGATCATCATTAGATAATTGATTATATAAATCATCTACATTGATCCACAAATTAGACATTTGTGAAATAAATACTATCTTTTTTTTAGTGTTTGTTACTTTTTTTAAATTTTTTATTTTAAAATCAGCTACTAAAAAGCGATATGAATCATATATTTTTCTAGCAACTTTATACGTTAACTTTGTCTTATCCATATTCATCTTATCCTTTTATTAATTTAAAATATTCTATTATTTTATTTCTATTTAATAAAGCAATAATTCCTATTATACCTACAAATATAATTCTTAACCAAATTGTATAATATGTAAATGTTAATAAAATAATTAAAACTGTAAAAGCAGTCGCAATAATAAATATTTTCTTCCAATCAAACAAGGTATCATATCGATAATCTTCTATTTTATCTTTACATGATTTATTCATATAATATAGATTACTCAACCAAAAAACAATATAGGAAAATAAAGTTGTATACCCGGCTACAACGTATCCAAAAATAGGAATAAGTAAGAAATTCAAAACAATATTTAAAACAGCACTTAATATAGATCCTTTAACAAGATAACTATTTTCTTCAAAATAGAACATTACATTTATACATAATTGTGATAAAAATAAGAATAATAAACTTCCTGCTACTGGAGGAACGACCCATATAGCATCTTTATATTTACTTCCCCCTAAGATAGCAATAGCTTCAGGGCCAAATAAAATAAGTACAATCAACATTGTAGCAATAAATATTATAATAATATTTGTTACTTTTTTTATCATATTATATTTTTTATCTTTAATACTTCTGTATGTCCAAGGAACAAATGAACTATTGATAGAGTTAATAACAAAAACTAAGACAACCGCGAATTGATAAGCAACACTATATAATGCTGCATTTGTTTGGTCAGACATTCTACTAATCATTATTCGATCAGATTGATTAAATATCATTTGTGATAAATAATATGGTATAAGAGGTATATTAAATTTTAAAGCATATGTCCAATATTTTTTATCATATAAAGCCTTCCCTTTATATAATTGATAAATGTATATAATTAAACCAATACATAGATATACTGCAGTATTTCCTAAAATACGTGCTATTCCCTTTTCTTCAAATAAAAGTACACCAACCAACCCTATTAAAGGAGATGCGACTGATATGATAAGAGTTACAATAATCATTGGTTTATATTTATACATAAAACGTTGTTTATTTGTCCAAAAAGCTAAGACTGTACTCATCAATATTTCAACAATCATTGCAAGAACAAGTATTGATGGTAATTCCAATAAATCATTCCAAAATACTGGAGCTATGATGTATATAATTAAAGTTATTAATGTGAAAACTGAAACAATCCCTTGGATAGAAGATATGTATCTATCTCGATCATTTTCAAATTTAATCATAGCTGTATCAAATGACCCATATTGTAAGTTCAAAGTAGCAAAAATAGCTACGATATTCATCCATGATTGATAGATACTATATTGCCCATATTGCTGAGTTGTCATTAATCTTGTAAAAATAGGTAACGTTATTAAAACAATACACTTTTGTACAATACTACAAATTGTATAATAAATAGAAGCTTTCACTTCAACAGGAACATTTTTATATTTCGATATTATTGATTTAACCATTTAAACTCTCCTTTTTTCAAAGCAATTATATATAAAGAAAGCAGTGAAAGCAAATAATCCCTTATTTTTATTTCACTGCTTGTGTATTTTTATGCTATTTTCTTTAATAAGCTAACAAAAAATCTCCTTCAATACCTACACAAATCAATATGAGTAATATATTTTTATGATATCTATACTTATTTTTCAATTACACAATCATCATAAACATACAATATAATATTTGAACAATCTTGATTTTTTAATAATTTCAATACTTTATTATATATTTTCTTCTTTTAGATATGCATAGACATTATGAATCAACTTTTTCATACATATCATACTCTTATTTTTTACATATAGCATACCATTCTAAATCTTGATATCTATCATCAATAAATAAATGATCTTTAAATTTTCCTTCATAAATAAATCCGCATTTTTTATAAAAAGAAATTGCTCTTTTATTAGATGATAATACATTTAAATAAATTTTATGCAATTGTAACTTATCAAAACCATATTTTAATAATGATTCCGTTGCTTTTTGATTGGCACCTGTTCCTCTTGCTTTTTTTCTTGTGCTAATTGCATATTCAGCATTTTTATTTTTTAAATCAATATTTTTTAGAGAAATTGTACCTAAATATTCATCATCTTGATCATCAACAATTGCAAAATGTTGCTGATCTTCTCTAAAAGAATTTTCTACGAACTTTTTTGCTGCAACATCATCTATTTCAGCAAAATTATTTTGAAAAATATGTTTTGCTTCTTCATCATGCATCCATTCTAGCATTAATGGAACATCTTTTAATTGAAGTTTTCTTAATATAATCATAATTATCCTCTCATTATTTAAATGCATTTAGTTTATCAATAACATAATTCACTTCTTCATCTGTCATTCCATAGTACATTGGAATACTTAAAACAGTTTTACTAATTTCTTCTGCAATTGGTAAACTTCCTTCTTTGATATTTAAATCTTCATATGCTTCTTGTAAATGCATTGGTATAGGATAGTGTTTTACAGTCCCAATCCCGTTTTCATTTAAATATTTTTCTAATTCATCTCTTTTATCACATCTAATAACAAATACATGATAAATATGTCTATAATCTTCACTATCTTTTAATGGTAATTTAATTAATGGATTTTTTATACCTTCAAAATATTTATTTGCTACATTTCTTCTATATTCATTCCATTTATCTAAATGTGGTAATTTACAACGTAAAAATGCTGATTGAATTTCATCTAAACGACTATTAGTTCCTTTATAAATATGATGATATTTGTAATCTGAACCATAATTACCTAAAGCTCTAACTTTATCAGCAATTTCTTTATTGTTTGTAACAACTGCTCCTCCATCACCTAAAGCGCCTAGGTTCTTACCTGGATAAAAACTAAACCCTGCTGCATCTGATAAAGTACCTACTTTTTGACCTTTATATTCTGTTCCATGTGCTTGAGCTGCATCTTCAATAACATATAAATTGTGTTTTTTAGCAATTTCATTAACTGCATCCATATCTGCAGGTCTTCCTTGTAAGTGAACAGCTATAATTGCTTTTGTTTGATCTGTTATTTTTTCTTCTATTAAAGCTGGATTAATATTATAAGTTTCTAATTCTGGTTCTACAAATATAGGTGTTGCTCCACAATATGAAACAGCTAAAGCTGTTGCAATATATGTATTTGATGGAACGATTACTTCATCTCCATTACCTATATTCATTGCTCTTAAAATTAAATATAATGCATCTAATCCAGTTGCTACACCTACACAATATTTAGCATTACAATAATCTGCAAACTCTTTTTCAAATAATTCACATTCTTTTCCTTGGATAAAATAATTACTATCAATTACTTTATTATATGCTTGATCTAAATCTTTTCTTATTTCATCATGCATTGGTTTAAATGTTGCAAAAGGTATTTTCATTCTATTCACTCTCCTTAATAAATTCTAAAAAATCATCATAGTTTCTAATATAATCACTTTCATCATATAATTCTGAAGCCAATACTAGCAATACCGCATCAGAAGAAAAATCAAACATTTCTCTCCACATATTATTAGCCACATACAATCCTTCATATGGTTTTTCTAATGGTACAACTTTTTTTTCCTTACCATTATCTAATAATATTTTACAAGTTCCATGTATACAAATTAAAATTTGTTCTAAGTTTTTATGTGCATGATATCCTCTACGGACTCCTTCTCCTGTATCATACATATAGTACACTCGCTTAATTTTAAAAGGTATATCTTTAAATTCTTCTAGAGCAACAAGTTGTCCTCTATCATCACCATGTGGTTGAAACATATATTTTATTACTTGCATTTTTACACCTCTTTATCCATTTTTCTTATACTATTATATATTAACATTATTATCACATCAAAATACTCAATATTTGAAAAAATACTATTAAATTTATTAATTCTATAATCAATGAGCCTCTATTTTTTATAATAGATTGTATGATCTATTTATTTTTGTTCTAATTATTTGAAACAGTCCCAAAAAATAATCTATTTAAATTTGATATACAATCATCACTTATAATAATTCATAAGATTTGAACAGTTGATTCAAAACTAAACAAACAATATTTTCAAGCAACTCTTCATTCTTAAAACACATTACAATAATACTAGCAAATATTTCTTCATTTTCCAATATCTGTTTCTTTCATCCTTTTAACTTATTTTTTGGGCAATTTTTACCATAAATGAAAATAACTTTTTGGGTAAAAGAGCTGTCACAATATCAAATTTTGCAATGTCAGGTGCAAGATATCTCAATTTAAATAAGGTTTTTATATTACCTGTTCTTCTAGCATTAGCAAATTTCTCAATTTCATTTAAATCTTTGTGATTAGGATATTTTTGTTTAAAATCTTCAATCATTTTTAAATCAGGCATTATTCTCTGATTGATATAATCTTCCTTTGTCTCTATTCCAATTAATACACCACTAACATTTTTCCCATGTCTTCTATATTGAACTAAAGGTAAATTTAAATACCCTACTTTTCCTTCTGTAGAAGTACACGCCAATACCCATTTATCATGACCTGTGTATTTTGAAAATGGTAAAGACTTTTTTGCAAAGCTAGCTTTCATTATAATACTCATTCCTACTGCATAAGTAACAAAGATATTATATTTAGTTATATCATCGTAAGTATTCCAATTATCATAGTTTTTATTACTATGTTTTCTAACGCTACTGCAAGTGACGTTGTCATTTTCATCAATTATTTGTTTATCCGTAACAACTAAGTCGATATTCTTTTCATTCATATATGCGACACACTTTTCAACTTTATCATCCATCCATATATCATCTTGATCACAAAAAGCAATATATTCACCATCTGATCTTTGCACCAATTTTTCAAAAGCCCCCATGTAATTTAAATTTTCTTCACAATATGGCAAAACCTCATAGGAAAAATTTGTGATATATTTTTTAAATAAATCTAAATTACACCTTTTTTTTATACAATCATCAAATATATATAGTTTTAAATTAGGATATGTTTGATTATTTAAAGAAATTAATTGTTTTATCAAATATTCTTCATTTGGATTATATACCGACAATAATATATCAACTTGTTTATTATTCATAATATTTTTTCATCCTTTCTTTATACAACAAAATTTAATAAATTACAAATAGTGCAAATAAATTTGTAATTTACATAGATTTTATTTCATTTATAACATCTTTTTTGTTAAATAATAAATTGCTATTAATGCAAAAGAAGCAAAAGAATATTCCTTCACAATCTTTGGAAATCCAATTGGTAATAGTACGACATTATTACCTCTAATTCAATAAATATTAACACACTTTCTTTAACAATTAAATATTATAAATAAATATTAACAAAATTAAACACTATGGTATAGTGATTTTTTTATCATTCTTTAGCAATGTACCATGTCACTTAATGAATTTATTAAGCTAGAAGTCATTGCAAATATTAAAATAACAAAAATATATACCAAAAAGTATTTTTAATCTTCAATAAGATAACAAATTATTTGTAAGTTTCGCATCTTCAGTATAATGTTCATCTTTATAACTAGTAATTATTAAAATATTACCACCTATTCTCCATACATTTTTATCTATCACAACTACCTTTCAACATGATGCCATCTTCTACGACAACTTTATCACGACTTTATACAATTAACAATCTTGTTTCTTACTTTGATTTTGCCATTGGCAATGTCGCAAAGCATAAACTATATTACTCAAATGTCATCCCAACAACAAAAAAAAATCTATATTTTACTTATCAAAAAATGACAGACATTATTTGTATTGCAGGGCTTGAATGGTGTGTTTTCAAAAAAGCAAGAAATCGGTATAAATTTAAATACCACTTGCTCAAAAAAATACATATCCTCTGAAAAATCAATGTGCAAAATCTAGCGGATGCGTTTTTTTAAGTAAAATTATCACTTATTTCTCTATATGTTTTCGAACCTACATTCTGTTTAATTATTGACTTTAATCGTATTTTTACTTATTTTTCGCATAATAGGCTTTATCTTTTACTGCTTATAGTTCATCATATAATTTATTTATAATTTTATCATCAAAATCCTCATCAAATTTTCTTGCCATTAAATAATTAACTTTTTCTAATTCGTCACAATCCTCTATTGTAAAAGTTTTAGGGTGATTAATTTGTCCTTTCCAATTAACATATGTTAATTTATCGTAGTATTTGTCTTTAAATCTACTATTCATATAAATCGTTTGAAATATGGATTCATCTGGAACCAAAGAGCCTTTATAATAGTCTATATATTCACCTTTTAATAATATATCATATATTTCTTTAGCACATTCATAGGTCAATGTCCACCATTGACTTCCATAATAGAAATCAACGTTAAGTATATTTTTTCTATCAAGTAGAGTTCCTAAATGTAGTGCAATGTTTATGTATCCCATCTTTAAACATCTTACAAAAAAATTTTTGCTTCTCATCCAATTTGGAAAATACAATTCATATCTTTTTTTTATAGTATTTTCCCTTTCAAATTTATTTATTTCTATAAAATTTTTCCCTTTATTTTTTTCTAAAAAATTTATAATTTCTTGAGAACTTTTAAGTGGGAAATCTTGTCCACTTATTAACCATATATAATCATATTTTATTTTTGAAGTGAACACACTCTCCATCAAATTAACAGTAGCATCAATCATGGAAATATCTCCCCACTTGACATCAATTCTTTTATCATTTGGTAAAACAAAAATATGATTATTTTTAATGATATCTTCTTCTATTGAACTTTTTTTATCAATATGAAGAAAAAAATCACAATTTTTTGAATCCAACTTCTTTATCATTTTATTTATTTGACCAGCATTTTTATGACATAAAACAATATATGCTATTTTTATGTTTGAATTCATTAACTATTTCTCCTTCTCGCTTATTTTTATATTACATACAATTTCTAAAAAATTTATATACATTATTTCATATTTTTTATAATCCCATGTTAGCATTTATAAAAAAACAAAACAAGTTTCTATATTTACAATGCAATGTAAATTTCGCATATCGGGTAATTACCACCAAAATTTATAATAATTTTTTCAACTCTTGTAGTATAATATGTATGTTTATCTTTTTCACATAATCTTCCTCAATGTTATTAAGTTAAAGTGACATTAAGCATCTTTTACTTTATGTTGGATACTTTAGCTATTTTGTTATTTTCATAGACATATATCATTTTTTTAGAATCAAAAAATTGTTCATTTAAATAATCTAGAAATTTAAGCATTTCCTTTTCATAACTTCGACTTGGTCTGAAACCATAACTATACTCACTAAAACAGTGTTCACATATTGGTTCTATTTTTTTACCGTCACTTGTTGGATAATCGTATCCGTAATAGTTGGTATACTTAGTTTTCTAATACCAGGTTCTAGGTTTATATACATTTTGAGCAAATACACCTCATCTACTTTGTAATGTCAAACATGTATTAGAAACATGCATTTGTTTTGCACTATTTAATCATTCAGAACTTCAGTATACTGTCCATATCCACTATGCCATTTCCTGACTTCTTACTCTTCGTTGTTACTGCTTTGTCGCTAGTGAAATCTCACGAGTTGTACATCTTTCCTCGTTTATCCACTGGATTTACACATTAAGATTACGGTTTTCTTTTGGACTTTATTGCTTTCTCTCTTCCATACCTCACAGTGTGGAACTTGCAAGCCGCTATATGATTCATCGGCAACTATGCTCACGAAAGACTTTCACCTTAGATGCAAAATATGCCCGTCATTTACAAAAAAAGAGATCATAACGATCCCTTACCATAAACAACGCCTTTAATCGTTTTATAAATAATCGTAAAGTCTAACCAAATAGACCAATTATGATAATAATAATCATCTAATTTACAACGATAATTAAATTCAACATCACTTCTACCATTTGCTTGCCACATTCCTGTAACTCCTGGTTTACATTTAATAATAGAATTGTAATACTGACCCATATCTTCTTTTTCCCTAGGTAAATAAGGTCTTGGACCTATAAGTGACATTTCTCCTAAAAGAACATTGACAAATTGAGGCCATTCATCTAAAGATGTTTTTCTTAAAAACTTACCTACTGGTGTAATTCTTGGATCATTGACAAGTTTTTTATTTGTCAGATATTCTTCTTTAATTTTAGAATCTTTTTCCATCAATTCATCCAAAATTCTTTCAGCATTTGGTACCATTGATCTAAATTTATAGATTTTAATCATTTTCCCATTTTTACCAATTCTATCTTGACTAAAAATAATACTATCATGATCTCCGCTTTTGACATATTTATATTTTACAAAAGCAATCAAAGGAATTAACGTTAAACATCCAGCAATTCCTGCACAAATATCAATAAATCTTTTCATAGTATTAGCAAGAGCCGACATTTCATTATTTGCTGTTGCAATCAGTAATTGTCCATCAAAATCCTGAACTTCAGAAGAAAAAGTCATTGTTCCATTAACATCTGGTAAATACTTAACACTTTCAACTTTTCCATAAATATCTGACATCACCTTATCAATTACTTCTTCACTTGCTTCTGGTAAAGCCACAATAATTTGTTCAATTTTTAAAGTTTTAATAGCCTCATCCAATTCTTCATAACTATAAATAAAACTATTTTTAATCACATTTTCCTGTTTAAAATCAAATAACTGATCTGTCCAATTCGCATCCACATAACCTTCTACTTGTGTTAAAGCAAAACGATTGTTATTTGATATTTTACCAAGTCTTGCTGCTTCATATCCTGTTCCAATAACCAATGTTTTTCTAGCAAACTGTTCTCTAAAAGCAATTCGAATATAACGATCTGCCAGTAAACAAATAATAAACATTGAAGCTACCATGATTGTTAAATGCATTCTTCTTTCATAACCTGTTGATTTTGGTACCAACACAAGTAATGCGATATAAAAACAAAAACTTGATTTAACTAACGCTTTAATTTCATCCCATATTAAGCATGTATTTAATGAATAATGTCCATATATAAATAAGAATAGGAAATAAAGTATTCCTGATCCAATGATTAAATCTAAATCCATATGGAAGTATAAACATATAAAATAATACATGACAACTTCGATAAGAAGTAACATAAAGGGCATTAATTTTCTATTCATCTTTTACACCTCTTATTATGTCCATTATATCGTAATTCGATTATTAATGCTATCTTTTCTCTTTTATAGTATAATAGATATATCAAAACTTTGGAGGGTCAATATGGAGTTTTTTTATGAAGGTATCAATAAATTTATGTATAACCATCCTTTTATAAAATCTTGTGTCTATTTTGCATCAAAATTTTGTCCTTGGATGGTCGCTATATTTTATTCACTCTTTTTATTAAAAATAGTGATAGAATCACAAACTGGTTTTTATCTTTTATTTATTAAACCATTTGTCGTTTTATTAATTACTGTTCTACTTAGAATATTAATTGATAGACCTCGTCCTATTCAAAAGTATGACCTTAAACCTATTGATGATAAAAAAAGAATAGGTCATTCTTTCCCAAGTATTCATACGAGTTTAGCTATTTCTATTGCTTTGACCGTTATTGCTCGAGGACCAAATATGGGATTATTACTCTCAGCACTTGCTATTACAATTACTTGTACAAGACTGCTTACAGGTGTTCACTATTTAACAGATATTCTTGCAAGTATTTTAATTGCCCTTGCTATTTATATGATTTAACGAAATAAGAAAATTATTTCGTTTTTTTATTTTTTAAAAGAAAAAATGATTTTTGTTGTCTATATAAATAATGAAGGGAGAAACTATGGAAACAAAAATCAAACCTAAAAGAATTACCGATTTTAAAAATGATCTTGTATTTAAGTATTTATTATCAAATATGAAAGATGAGCAATGTAGGCGTTTATTAAAACTTATCATCGAAGATGTTATGGATATTAAATGTAAGAAAATTAATGTCTTAAATTCAGAGCTTAATCCTCATCATATAAGTGATAAAGATATGATCTTAGATATTCAGGTAATAACAGAAGATGGTGAACTGGTCGATATTGAAATGCAAAACAGTATATTCTCTAAAGAACTCTATCATCGTCTTCAAGCTTATGAAGCTAGAATGATCGATCATCAAGTCAATCGTGGAGATGAAAGATATAGTGACCATCTTCATAAAGTGAATTTGATTACTTTTATTAACGATATTGATAAAGATAATCTTGTATTGATTGACAGTTATGTGCCTAGAAATGAATATGGAAATGTGAGAAAGTTTAACTTAGCAACAAGCTACTTTGTCCAACTTCCATTTATTAAAGTTATTGAAAAAGAAAAAAGACTAGAAAACTTTTCAAGATTAGAAATCTTAATCTACATCTTATATCATGGACTTACCCATGATATAATATCTTTAGATAATGAGGTGGTAACAATCATGAAAGATAAGATGGAACAATTCAATGAAGATGAAGAACTTGTTTTAGCGGCAGAAAAAAGACAACTTGTTAAAATTCAACATTATCATGAAGGACAAAGAATGCATGAAGAAGGAAAACTAGCAAGTAAAAAAGAAGATACATTAATGCTTTTTAAAAGTAAATTTCCTCAAGAAGATAACGAATTATTAGAAAATCTTACTTTACAACAATATGATCATATATTTAAAGCACTTATTGAAAATAAAGATTTAAAGACAATCAAAAAAATCATTGGAAAATAATCCAATGATTTTTTAATAACACACATAAATATAACGTCCAAATTTAACAAATTCTGTTTTCTTCCTTAAGATACGATTTCTTATTTCAAAACCTGCTTGTTTGATTTCTTGATCCATTTGTTCATAACTTACTAAAACAAGTTTATTACATAATTTTCTAGCACTATTAATAATATCACACTGTTCTTTATAAGTAATCGGTGTATAAAGATTATAAGGAATATCAATAATAGCAATATCATAATGTCCTTGATGCTTATTAATATCATCTTTTGTAATCAACATACCATCAAAACCAAAATGATTAAGATTACATCTTGCTTTCCATGAAATATCCCTTGAAATATCAAATCCTTTGATAGAATACCCTAAAGCTAGTCCTTCTAAAACAACTGTACCCATTCCACAACATGGATCTATCATTGTTTTTGTTTGATCATTTTCTCCAGCAATATTAATCAATGTTCTTGCAAGTCTAATATCTAAAGAATTTGAAAAAGTATTTGGTTTATCATCATATTTTTTCCATGATGGAACACCATGGTGATAATACCCAATAATCCATAAGTCATTCACTTTTGTAAGAGCAATTGTATGCTTTGGTTTGGACATATTCACACTGCCCGCTATAAACCATGAAATATCTTTACATTTATCAAGTGTTTCTTGATAATCTGGATGGCTAATAGGATTTTTTAAATAAATGACTTTAAAATCTTGATAATCATGCTTTTGATTTTTCATTTGTTCTTTTATTTCATTAAAATCATCACTCATTGCCCAAATATCTATTTTTCCTTTTATAAAAACACTAATATTGACATCAATATCTTTATTTGTAATAAAACATTGTTGATATTCTTCATGAAAAAGATATTTGAATTCTAATGCACATAAATCATGTTCTTCTGGTGGATAATTAAATAAATAAAAATATTGTTTCATCTCTTCTACCTCTAAGGCATTATTTTATCAAGACTTTTATAATTTGACTACCAAAATATAAGATTTATGATATATTGTCTCTAGGAGGCTATTATGAACTATTTAAAAAACTTAAAAGAACAGTTTACTTTTGATCAACTGTTACTTATATTTACATGTTTTAGTTTAACTTTTCCTTTTTATATATTAGGACCTATTTTATTAATTGAATTTCTATATTTAATAATTTCAAAGAAAGCAATTACTGCTTTAAAACAAACACCTAAAGTGAAATATCTTTATTTATTTGTTTTAGTATCTTTATTTATTTCTTTGATTCATAAAAATATATTAGGTGCACTTGCGACAATTGGTATCTTTATATTTATTGTTTTTATGGTTTATTATAGAAAACATATCAATCAATCTACATTTGAATTTATTATTGATATGTTAATTATTCTATCTATCTTTTGGGCATTCTATGGAATCTATGAACAATTTCAAATTTATCATCGTTTAGGTGTTAATCACTTTACATTCAAGGTCTATGCAAGACGTGAAAATCGTTTGAATAGTGTTTTCTATAATGCCAACTATTATGCGATGATGATTGAATTTATTGCTGTAAGTCTTGTTTATAAATTCTTTACCGTAAAAAATGATTTAAAAAGAAGTATTTTCTATGTTATTGTTGGTTTCTTGAATTTATTTATGCTTTATATGACAGGATGTCGTGCTGGTTATGTAGCCATTGCTGGAGCTATTTGTTTATTTCTTATTTTCAATAAGAATTATAAGTTATGTGCTTTAATTGCATTTGGATGTTTAGGCATTGTTGGTTTCTTTGTTTTAAATCCAAGTAAGTTTCCTAGAATAGAATATTTAGTTTCTAATTTAGGAGTAAGAGCCAAGATTTGGAATTGTGCGATTCAAGGAATTATTGCTTCACCATTTTTAGGACAAGGGCCTTTTACTTATATGATGATATTAAATAAGTATAATGGACATTTAACTCAACATGCTCATAGTGTTTATCTAGATCCTTTATTATCATTTGGAATCATTGGTTTAGCTTGTCTTGTACCTTATGTTTATGACAATTGTAAACGTCTTTATAAAGTAAAAGAGCATTATTCTTATATTGCTCTTGTTATGGGATTTATAGGTGTATTATTAATTCATGGTATTTTAGATTATACGATTTTTTGGATACACACTGGTTTATTCTTCTTATTTGTATTATCTAGTTTTGAAATGTTTGAAACAAATCGTAATTAGCGATTTGTTTTTATTTTTGATATGTTTTATAGATTGTTGCTACTACAAATAAAAGAATAGATAACTCTAAATATTCTATATTAAATACATGTTTATAGACCCAATCAACAATCATAAAAAGCATTGGTATTCCTACCCAAACAATTGTTTTAATTAATTGATTTCTTTTAACATCCATCTTGATCACCTCTTAACAAAATACTACTCCTTTTTATGTTAAGAAAATATCAAGCAAGTGTAAAAAAAAGAACTTCTTTCGAAGTTCTATGCTCTTGCATTCATTGTATTTTGTTTTAATGAATTGACATATTCCATTTGATGTTTTGTATTTTATTTTAATTCTTTTTGCATTCCTTCTAATGTCATATGTTCTACTTCTTTTGCTTCAGATTTCTTTCCACATACTTTTTCAAATGCTTCTTTTGCATCTTGTTGTAATGTGTTTCTCATTTGATTTCTTTGTTCTAATTTCATTTCTGATCCTTTGATTTCTCCTGCAACGGATTCAAAGATTTCTTCTTTTGTTAATTCTTTTCTTGCTTCATTTTCATGTTTTACATCTTGACTATTTTTAAAATACTTTCTTAAAGATTCTTTTGCTTCTGCATTGATTTCATTGATACTCATAATATTTATTCCTCTCTTTCCTAAGACACCTGTAGCTTATACTTTTTTAGATTCTTCGAAAAGAGTATTGTATACATTTTTAATTTCATTAACAAATTATTAATTTTGTAAGAGCTTTATTTGTTAATGGGATTTACAATATATAAAAGAAATACTTGATGCAATTAAACAAATCACTGCTAAAAACAAATAAGCATATAGCATTGAAAAATGACTTACAATATTTCCACAAATCATAGGAAATAAAGTCATTCCTAAAGCATACACCACTTGGAAGAAGCCCAGAGCTGTTGACTTTGATTCTTGTGGTACATATTTCGTAGCTTCACTTGTTAGATATGAAAATAAGATTCCTGTTGCCATACCTGGTAAAATTTGTAAAACAAAGATCATATAGACTGATGAACATTGTGGTACTAAAACACAATAAAGTGCAGTTGTTAAAAATGTAACAGTAATACATGTTCTAACGCCTAATTTCATACATACATCACTTGATGCCATTTTAGCCAAACAAACTGCTGATAACATATAAATAATAGAAGATAATCCTATAGACATAGAATTTGTTCCTAAATTTTTTCTTTGTTGGTTATGTTTTTTCTTTAGGAAGTAATGAAATAAATAAAGCAGAAACGATTCCTGAAATCACACTTAATAAACAAATCATTTGCATTCCTATTTTTTTATAAAGAAGTGTACTTGTAATAAATCCTAATAACATTCTTAAATTGTTAGCGACAATAATTGAACTGGTTGCTTTTGTTTGTTGGTCTTTTGGATAAAAACACATATATAAAACCATAAAAGAAATCCACATTGCACTGGCAAGTCCTGAAAAAAGATTTCCAATTAAAAAACCAATTCCATTATTAAAAATAATTCTAAACAAAGAAGCACATCCTGATGATAAAGCTCCTATTAACATAATCATTTTATGCTTATTTCTATAATCTGCTAATAATCCTACCGGTAAACGTAAGACCATTTGTGAAATACCATAGCTTCCTATAATAATTCCAATAAATGATGTACTTGTTTGAATCATCGTAAGATAAGGTGTTTGATAAGGAATATAGACATATTGCGCAAACCAGAAAAAGATAACAGCAATAAATAAGATTTTTTGTTTATTTAACTTCATTTTTAGTTCCTTAAATAATTTCAAAATGTTTTAAAGCATATTCTATGCCATCTTCACTTACTGGTTTTGTAACATAGGTTGCATGTTTTTTAGCTTCTTCTCTCCCATTTCCTACACATACAGAAATTCCTGCAATATCAAACATAGGAATATCTATTTCAGCATCACCAAAAGCAATGATATCTTCTTGATCTATTTTTAAATAATCAATAAGTTCTTTAATTGCCTCTTGTTTATCAATATGTTTTAATGCACAATCCCCAAAGATTGCTTTTTCTCCTTTTCCACCCCACGTTAAATTTTTAAATTCAGGAAAAGCTTCTTTAAAATCTAAGTAATTTTGATAACTTTCTAAAATATAATTGATTTTTGTTACATTTTCTACATAGAGACACTTTGGAAAAGTCATTGCTGGATAAATTTCCATCACATCAGGATCTTTCATCCCATATTGTCTTAAGGCTTCTACACCACGTACTTTAAAATTTAAAGAACCATATAACCCATCATTTGCTTCAATATAGTATTCTAAATGATGTTGATTTAAATAATCGACAATTCTTTTAACATCTTCTACTTGAATTGTCTCATCTTTAATCACTTTATTATCTAATTCAATATAAGCACCATTACCACCAATCATTCCATCAAAACCAATATCTAAAATGGGCTCTTCTATATGGCTTCTACTTCTCCCAGTAACAATAACTGCAAGATGTCCATTTTCTCTCGCCTTAGAAATTGCTCTTTTTGTACTTTCAGGTAAAGTCCCATCATAATCAATTAATGTTCCATCCACATCAAATAGTAATAATTTTTTCATAAACTCACCTCAAACTATTATGACATCATTTTCTTCTATAATCTTTCATTTATTGAAAACCCAATACATCTTTTCATAGATTTTTGCTATATATTATTTGGTATGGGACACTTAGTCCAAAAGTATATTTTTATTTGTTCCATCATGTTATAATTTGGTGAAAAACTATAAAGACGGTAGCGCTTTAATCGAAGGGCGTATTCTTCGTTTACATAGATATCCCTAGGAAAATATGAAAACGGAGGTGGTGGAAATGACAGCTTATGAAGCTATCATGATTATGTTAACTACACTTACATTAATCATGTCAATAATAAGTATCGTTATTAAATTACTTCTATATATTATAGAAAATAATGCAAAAAAATAACTACCTCATGTCTCTGGCAAAGTGTGAGGTAGTTATTTTATTCACATAAAATCCAAGACAAACCGTTTATCGGTTGTTCTTTTTTCATATTCATTATAATAAATTTTATCTATCTAATTTCAGTTTTTCGTCCACATCAGATTTTAAAACTGTTATTTTAATATTATATGTCATAAAATTCTATAAACCTTTTTCAGTTAATTCACGTGCAACATCATCTTTGATGGTAACACCTGATGCTTTTAACTCGGCAATCTTATCTGCAAATTGTGGTAAATATTTTTCATGAGCAATCAATAATTCATTTAAAACATTAACCATTTTTTG
>ENA-OQIK01000026-OQIK01000026.1-human-gut-metagenome-genome-assembly--contig:-NODE-26-length-137659-cov-16.092207_pt1 | contig 137659 bp, 105 predicted proteins | sample MGYA00242578_ERZ504743 | MGnify/ENA primary metagenome ERZ504743 (study PRJEB26092, sample SAMD00036441) | human gut metagenome | host: Homo sapiens | study: EMG produced TPA metagenomics assembly...
TACTTTCTCATAGTAAAATCACAATGACCCACGACAATTGGGTGTCCACCCCAACCGCCTTACGGGCGCACGGAATCAACCATAATAATGACTGCTTCATCATCCGTATAATTTCGGACAAGAACCGGCATGGTCGTCTTTCCGCACAGTTCACAGCCTCTTTTTCTTCTGTGACCGGAAATCATCTCGTATCCACCCTCGGATCGAGGTCTTACCAGTGCAGGAGTCAAAACACCATAAGTTTTAATACTCTCTACGGTTTCCGCCATTTTTTCATCATCATTTACATGAAACGGATGATTTTTAAAGGGATAGAGCTTTGCCAGATCTATTTCCACAACCTGGTTCATACTCTTTTCCGGTGTTTCCTCTAATCCCAGTAATTCATCATAAGAGGTGAGCTGAATATCTTTTTTCGGTCTACGCATGTTTCAACACCTCCTGAACCAGTTCCAGATAACTGTCTGCCCCTTTGCTTTTTCCATCATAAGCAAAGATACTTACACCCTCCGATGCTGTTTCTGCAAGGCTTTCTGTTCTCGGAATCGTCTGCTCAAAAATCTTAATGTCATTTCCATATGTAGTTTTAATCGCCTGTTTGTTTCTCTTCGCATTATTGTAACGGCAATTATCCATTGTGAATAAAATGCCTTCTATCTGTAAATCCGGATTGAATCTCTGATGGATTCCCTTTACCATCTTCAATAATTCCATGAGTCCATCTGCCGCATAATATTGTGGCTGCACCGGAATCAGAACACTGTCCGCTGCACTTAAAGCATTGATCGTCAGCATTCCCAGTGATGGCATACAGTCAATCAGAATATAATCATACTCATCCTTCAGCAGTTCCAGATACTCTTTCAATACCTTTTCTCTGTCCTCTACTGTAAATAAAGACATATCCATTCCGGCAAGCAATTTATTGGACGGAATCAGGTCAACACCCTCTTCATGGTGCAGAATTGCTTCTTTCGGATCAAATTCCAGTCCCATGATAATATTTTCTATCATACTCTTTAATGTTACCTTGAGATTTTTGGGAAATCCCAATCCCATTGTCAAATGCCCCTGTGGATCAGCATCTACCAGGACTACTCTTTTCCCTGACTTCACCAGTCCAGCTCCCAGATTGATTGTTGTCGTTGTTTTGGCTACTCCGCCTTTCTGATTTGCAATAGCAATTACCTTACACATATATACTTTCCTCCGATTTACTCTTTTTCTTCTACTTCAACATAAACACGAAAATATTTGCTTGTTCCTTTATTTGCATAAGCATCCGATACTTCCAGAACATCCAATTCTTTATGCTTTTCCAAAATACGACGGAACCATTGAATATCCTTTAAAGTACCCTGTAATCTAATTTTCAGCATACATATCCTCCCAGTCTTTGTAAAAACAATACTCTGGATAACGGATTTTAATGGCTTCCCAAAAATACCGGGCATATCCGCAGCAAAACAGATCTTCTGCGGTATAATACTGGCACTCTTTTAACTGATCTTCCTCTGCTTCATAATCTCCGACACTTGGTGTCCCATTGCAGTAAAGATTAAATGCCATGCGGACGATCCGTAAACTTCCACTGGTCTGCCATCCTTCCTGCAGGCATTCCGTTTTTACACATCCAGTTTTAAAATTATAGATTTTATCCACATTATTTCTCGTATCTCTGTCAATACCCAGGCAATAAACCAGAGCCTGATGGTAGACATCCTGATATCTGCATTTTTTCAGATATTCCATATAAAATTTTTCGTGTTCCTTGCTTTTGAAAGTAATTGTGCGAGAATTGCTATTCCCTGCTCTTAACGCTGTGTTTGTCATTGCTTCTTCTCCTTTAAACTGTTATTTTTTACTTTAATTTGGATTTCGACTACAACAAAAAAAGGACACTTCCCTAAAATTTCTCTTAGGAAAATGTCCTTGCGATACATTTATAAAGCTCAATTCATAAGCACAACAACGTAATATCAAGTGTTATCACGTATTATACAACAAAAATTTGTTGTACTTTTGTTGTAGTATGCAACTTTTACAAACACATTTTTTGATTTTTAGTATAACTTCGCACCTGCTGGAATATGGTCATCAACCATCAGAAGATGAAGTTTTTCTTCGCCCTCTTCCTCATGGATTGCACTAAGTAACATTCCACAAGAATCAATTCCCATCATAGCTCTTGGTGGCAGGTTTGTGATAGCGATCAGTGTTTTTCCAACCAATTCTTCTGGCTCATAATAAGCGTGAATACCGCTTAAAATGGTACGATCTGTGCCTGTTCCATCGTCCAGAGTGAACTGTAACAGCTTCTTGGATTTCTTAACTGCTTCACATGCTTTTACCTTTACAGCTCTGAAATCTGACTTGCTGAAAGTATCAAAATCAACCATTTCTTCGAATAATGGCTCAACTTTTACTTTGGAAAAATCAATCTTCTCAACTGGCTTTGTTTCCTGTGCTGCATTGTTTGCTTCGTTCTTAGCAGCACCCTGTGACTTCATTGTCGGGAAGAGCAGCACGTCTCTGATTGCCTCCGCTCCTGTCAGAAGCATACACATACGGTCAATGCCGAATCCAATACCACCGGTCGGCGGCATACCGATCTCCAGTGCGTTCATGAAGTCTTCATCTGTTGTATTGGCTTCATCATCGCCCTGTGCAAGCAGTTCTTCCTGGGCTTTAAAACGTTCTCTCTGGTCGATCGGGTCATTCAGCTCAGAGTAAGCATTTGCCATTTCCCATCCATTCATGAAGAACTCGAAACGCTCTACATATTCCGGATTTTCTGGCTTTTTCTTCGTCAGCGGCGAGATCTCAACCGGATGGTCCATAACGAACGTCGGCTGAAGCAGGTGCTCCTCTACAAACTCCTCAAAGAAGAGATTCAGGATATCACCTTTTTTATGTCTCTCTTCAAACTCAATATGATGCTCTTTTGCAAGTTCTCTTGCCTGCTCCAGAGTCTCAACTTCATTCCAGTCAACGCCTGCGTACTTCTTCACTGCGTCAACCATTGTGATACGCTCGAACGGCTTGCCGAGATCCATCGGGATTCCCTTGTATACGATCTGTGTCGTTCCGAGCACTTCCTGTGCAACAAAACGATACAAATTTTCTGTCAGATCCATCATGCCGTGGTAATCTGTAAATGCCTGGTAAAGCTCCATCAGAGTGAACTCCGGGTTATGTCTTGTATCAAGACCCTCATTACGGAATACACGTCCGATCTCATATACCTTCTCGAGTCCTCCGACGATCAGTCTCTTCAGGTACAGCTCAAGGGAAATACGAAGCTTCAGATCTTCGTTCAGGGCATTGAAATGTGTCTCGAACGGTCTTGCCGCTGCTCCACCTGCGTTCTGTACAAGCATTGGAGTCTCAACTTCCATGAATCCTTCTCCGCTTAAATACTTGCGGATCGCACTGAGAATCTTGGAACGCTTGATAAAGGTATCTTTAGACTCTGTATTCATGATCAGGTCTACATATCTCTGACGGTAACGTGTATCTACATCTGTCAGACCGTGGAACTTCTCCGGGAGGATCTGTAAGCTCTTGGAGAGGAGTGTCACCTTCTCTGCATGGATAGAAATCTCACCTGTTCTTGTTCTGAAAGCAAATCCTTCCACTCCGAAGATATCACCGATATCCGATTTTTTAAAATCAGCGTAAGACTCTGTTCCGATCGCATCTCTTGCAACGTATACCTGGATGCTTCCCTGTAAATCCTGGATATTGCAGAAAGAGGCCTTGCCCATGACTCTCTTAAACATCATACGTCCTGCAATTGCCACATGGATCGGGCTTGCGTCCATGATATTTCTTCTCTCTTCGTAATCCTTTTTAAGAGCTTCTTTCGCCTGCTCCTCATCCATTCCCTCTACGTTCGGCTCCTGGCGGTCTTTTAACAGCTCAGTCTCATGTGCCTCGTAAAGACCTTTCACCTCAAGCGAATGATGTGTCTGATCGAACTTTGTAATCTGGAACGGGTCTCTTCCGTTCTGCTGCAGCTCTGCAAGTTTCTCGCGGCGAACCTTCAGTAAGTGGTTAATGTCCTGTTCCTGTGTCTGCTGTGCCAATCTCTTCACTCCCTTTTCTTTGTATTTTTTAGATATTTCTCTGGATAGAAAGTACTTTGTACTGCATAATTCCGGCCGGTGTTTCTACATCGACAATATCATCCTTGTGCGCGCCGATCAGAGCTTTTCCTACCGGAGACTCGTTGGAAATTTTTCCTTCCAGGCTATTTGCCTCGGTGGAACCAACGATCTGGAACTCGATTTCCTCGTCATACTCCAGATCCAGTACGTCTACTTTACATCCGATATTGATCTTATCAGAATCTACTTCGTCCTCAACAACAACCTCTGCGTTTTTCAGGATTTTTTCGATCTCTTCAATTCTTGCCTCGATATCACGCTGCTCATCTTTTGCTGCATCGTACTCGGCGTTCTCGGAAAGGTCTCCCTGCTCTCTTGCTTCTTTGATTTTACCGGCAATTTCTCTACGTTTGTTTACTTTGAGATCATGAAGCTCGTCCTCCAGTTTTTTCAGGCCGGCATAGGTAAGAATCGTTTTTTTCTGTTCCATTTTATACACCCTTTCTATCGTTTCTGTATCCAGTCATATCTGATTTTATTCTGTAAACTCTCCGGAAATGCGCTGTATTTTCAGTATTCCCGGTTGAAATAAGGATAGACTCCGCCTATCCTAACAATTAAAGTAGTATAAAGGATTGCCCACGGAATGTCAAGAAAAAAAGAAACGCAGGAAAGATTTTCTTTTTCACAAATCCTTCCTGCATCTTTCTCTTATTTTTCCTTTATTTTTCGGATGAGCTTCCTGTCAGTGCTTTCTTTTTCCAATTTCCTTTTTTATAGAAAATCAGCGTCAGAAGCGCACCCATGCACCAGCTTACCAGCATGGAAATCCAGAGTACCTGATATCGTCCGTTTGGCAGCTCCGGCGTTCTGGTCAGAAAGGCCAGACCGTATGCCAGCGGCACACGGATTACAACGGTAACAACCATCGAAATCCACATCGGGGTCATCGTATCGCCTGCTCCACGCATGACGCCGGAAAGCGACTGTGTTATTGCCATGGCAATATAGCCGACCGCAAGGATCTTCATCATATTGGCACTTAATGTTACGAGCTCTGTGGTATTCGTAAAGATTCCCATCAGATGATGGCCGAAAATAACAATTAAAAGGGTAATGGTCGTTGAGGTTCCGACTGCAACCAGTGTTCCCTGTTTTGCACCCTGCTCTACGCGGTCCATACGGCGTGCACCGACATTCTGACCGGCATACGTTGTCATCGCGGTACCAAACGAAAAGTTCGGCATCATTGCAAAGCCATCGACACGCATGATGATAACATTCGCGGCGATAACCATTTCACCGAAGCTGTTGGTCAGCGACTGTACGATAACCATCGCCATGGAGAAGATCGCCTGGGTAATACCGGACGGCAGACCAAGGCGGATAATTTCCATCGAATACTGTTTTTTCATTTTCAGATATTTGGGTCTGAAATCAAAAATGTCGGTCATACGCATCAGACGCCACATGCAGAGTACTGCAGAAATTGCCTGCGCAATCACGGTCGCGTATGCAACTCCGGCAACGCCCATGTGGAACTGGGAAACGAATACAATATCCAATACAATATTGATGACCGTTGCCACCAGCAGATAAATCAGCGCCGAAATCGAATCGCCGAGTCCGCGAAGGATACCACATAGAATGTTATAGTACGCACTGCCGGCACAGCCCACCATCAGGATCACCAGATACGATGTACACCAGTCGATGATGGAATCCGGTGTTTTCAGCATTTCCAGCAGCGGCCTTGAGAGGACGGCTCCCAGAATCATAATAATGATGGAAGAAATTGCTGTCAGCGTGACGCAGTTTCCGATCGTCATCGAAAGCTCTTTTCTTTGTTTTGCCCCAAAATACTGCGACACCATGACGCCGGCGCCGACGGAAATTCCGACGAACAGAACCAGAAGCAGGTTTAAGATCGGGCTGGCGCTTCCAACTGCCGCAAGCGCATTGTCCCCGACATATTTTCCGATCACAATACTGTCAACCGTGTTGTAGAGCTGCTGGGCAATGTTGCCGATCAGCATAGGGATTGTAAAAGCTACAATCTTTTCCCACGGCTTTCCCACCGTCATGTCGGACGGTGCGAAAAGTTCCTTCATAGTCATACACTACACTCCCTCTTTAGTGTTTTTTGTCCTAATACCTCTGTTTATCAGTATAGCACAGAAAAAGCACCCATGATATATCAATATTGGCATATCATAGGTACTTTTTTGACTTATTTTTTATCCTCGTTCCCACTCATTCAGCATCTGTTCCAGCGCCTGCAGGCTCTCCACCTGATTGATCGCCGCGCGCAGCTTTGCCGAGTGCGGAAAGCCTGCCGTATACCATGCAACATGCTTGCGCATCTCGCGGATGCCGATCGCGCCGCCCTTATATTCCACCTGCATCCGTGCATGGCGGAGCATCATTTCTTTTACCTCATGCTGGGTCGGCCTTGCAAGCGTTTCGCCTGTTTCCATATAATGAAGAATCTGTTTAAAAATCCACGGATTTCCTTCCGCGCCGCGTCCGATCATGATACCGTCACAGCCGGTCTGCTCCACCAGTGCCTCGGCACTCGCCGCATCTGTCACATCTCCGTTTCCGATAACCGGAATCGAGACTGCCTCTTTTACCCGGCGGATGATATCCCAGTCTGCTTTTCCGGAATAAAACTGCGCTCTCGTTCTTCCATGAACCGCAATTGCAGCCACTCCGCAGTCCTCGAGGATCTTCGCAATTTCCACAGCATTCGCCGATTCTTCGTTAAAGCCCTTTCGGATCTTTACGGTTACAGGCTTTTTCACTGCCTTTACCATGCTTGTCACGATTTCCCTCACCAGATGCGGATCCTTCATAAGGGCCGAGCCTTCGCCGTTATTGACAACCTTTGGCACCGGACAGCCCATGTTAAAATCCAGAATATCAAACGGCCTTTCTTCGATCTGCGCGGCAATCTGCCCCAAAATCTCCGGATCACTGCCGAAAAGCTGCAGGGACACCGGATGCTCACCCGGATCGATCGTCATCAGGTCCTCGGTATTTTTATTCTTATATAAAATTGCCTTCGCACTCACCATTTCCATACAGATCAGACCCGCACCCTGCTCCTTGCACAGAACACGAAACGGCAGATCCGTCACACCCGCCATCGGTGCAAGCACGAGTGGGTTTGGCATCTCCACGTTTCCGATTTTCAGTGGCGGCATCTTTTGCAGTGTACGTTTCTTATTTTCCATTCGGCTTCTCTCCGTCCTCTTCCATCAGCGCCTCCTCCGGCACCTCCTCACCGAGGAAAAAGACACGGTAATACAGCTCCAGTGATTCCAGCAGCTCCTTTTTTTCTTCCTGATACTGCTTAATCCGAAGCGCGCCGCCGATCTCGTCGTACATCGCATCTGCGTCTACAGCCTCCGTCTCAAACTGCAGACTTCCGTCGCTGTCGAACCACATGGTAAAAATACCGCCGATTTCCACCGTAAACATAACACACATAACATGAAGCTCATCCTGCACAGACTGCGGCAGGGATGCAAAATCCTGGTTAAAATAATATTTCTGTTCGTATGCACTTGCTCCGCAAAGCACTACTTTTTCATTATCTGAATACATAATTTTTCCTTTCTCTTCCTTTTCCGGTCTCTCTATACGTAGCTGTATAAGCCTCGCACCGAAACCTCGCCGGAATGCACCTCAGCGATCGTTCCGTCCTCTTTTTGCACGCGCAGCTCACCGGTCGGCGTGATGCCAAGTGCAACACCCTCGAACGGTTCCTTCGGATCGAGTACACGCACCGGCTGGTCTTTGTTTGCAAGCACAGCCTCATATGCTTCCTTCAGTCCGGAGAGATCCCCTGCTTCCAGGAATTTTTCATAGTCCTCCTCAAATGCCTCCAGCACTGCTGCGACCACTTTCGCCCGGTTGACGGGATGACCCGTTTCTATCGCCAGTGAGGTCGCAATCTCCGCGATGTCTTCCGGAAATTCCATCTGATTGACATTGATTCCGGTTCCGATGACAACATAATTGATGTAATCGATCTGTGCGCTCATCTCTGTCAGGATCCCACAGAGCTTTTTCCCATTCAGCACCGCGTCATTCGGCCATTTGATTTTCGTATCGACACCGAGCGCTCTTTGCACACCCTGCACTACGGCAAGTCCCATTACAATCGTCAGCATCGGTGCTTTGGCCGGTTCAAGATCCGGGTACAGCAGAATCGACATCGAAACAGAGGTTCCCTCCGGCGATTTCCAGACTCTGCCGCGGCGGCCTTTTCCGGCAGTCTGCGTCTCGGCTGTTGTCAGGGTGCCGTTCGGTGCACCCTCTTCCGCCAACCGCTTCGCCCACGTGTTTGTCGAATCCACCTCACGGCTGTAATAAACCGTCTGTCCGACATATTTCGTATGCGTGCGGCTTTCCAGCTCATCCTTCGTTACGAGATCCGGCTCATTTAACAGACGGTATCCCTTATTCTGAACGGCCTCAATTTCGTATCCTTCTTCTTTCAACTGATTCATCATCTTCCATACTGCGGTGCGGGAAATCCCAAAATGTTCACACAGCTCCTGTCCGGAAACATTTTTCCCGGATTCCCGCAGAAGACGCAGCGTCTCGGCTCTCTTATTTTCCAGCATATCGTATCTTCACACTCCCTGTGTCGCTTTCTCACATAAGAAGCACGCTTTCTTCGTTTCGTAAATTCAACAGCAGCGCTGCGGAAGAGTTTTCCGCAGCGCTGCTGTGCGTGTTTCTTCGTTATTCTATTATACACAGTCTATTCCGGTTTTTCCACCCAAAACTTTATGCTCCGAGGGTCGCTGCCATAACTGCTTTGATCGTATGCATACGGTTCTCTGCTTCTTCGAATACTCTCGACTGCGCAGATTCAAACACCTCATCGGTTACTTCCATCTCGTTCAGGCCGTAGCGGTCGTGGATCTCTTTTCCAATCTTTGTTTTCAGATCATGGAAGGACGGCAGGCAGTGCAGGAATACGGCGGTATCTTTTGCATTTGCCATTGCTTCTTTTGTGACACGGTACGGAGTCAGATCGTGGATTCTCTCCTCCCATACGCTGTCCGGCTCACCCATAGATACCCAGACATCGGTGTAGATAACATCGGCATCTTTTGTTCCCTCTTTTACGTCCTCGGTGAGGGTGATGGTTGCACCGCTCTCCTTTGCATACTCCTCACACTGAGCCACAAGCTCTGCGTTCGGGAAGTATTTCTTCGGTGCACAGGCCACAAAATCCATTCCCATCTTGGCAGATGCAATCATCAGGGAATTTCCCATATTGTAGCGGGCGTCGCCCATGTAAACGAATTTGATGCCTTTTAAATGGCCGAATTCTTCCTGGATCGTCAGCATGTCGGCGAGCATCTGTGTCGGATGATACTCATTCGTCAGTCCGTTCCATACCGGAACTTTCGAATATTTTGCCAGCTCTTCTACAATCTCCTGACCGAATCCACGATACTCAATTCCCTCATACATACCGGCAAGTACACGGGCTGTATCTTTAATGCTCTCTTTTTTGCCGATCTGGGAACCGGTCGGATCCAGATACGTTGTTCCCATACCGAGATCGTGTGCAGCTACCTCGAAGGAACAGCGGGTTCTGGTGCTGGTTTTCTCAAAAATCAGTGCAACGTTTTTACCACGCAGGGTATCCACCGGAATGCCTTTCTTTTTCTTCTCCTTCAGCTCTGCGGACAGGTCCAGCAGATAGGCAATCTCTTCCGGTGTAAAATCCTTCAATGTCAGAAAATCGCGTCCTTTTAAATCCATGGCTTGTTCCTCCTTATATCTGCATATGGTGTATTTTATTATTTTCTATACTGTGATGTTGGGTCAAAAGGTTTTTTGCCCCTTGGTTTCCTTGAATAGTCTCTATTATGAAACAGACCTGTTCATCTGTCAAGAGGAAAATGTATATTTTTACGCATTTTCTCTTTAATATTCATGATATATGTATTTTTATGCATTTCATTGTACTTTTCATACAGAAAATTCTCCCGTGTCCGGCTTGATGCTTTTCACGGGAGAATCCTGTTTTACTTATTTCTTTATCTCTGTTTTATTTCTGATTACTTCTGCACTTCTTTTCCTGCCGGCACTTTCTGTTCCTCCACAATACCTTTGAATGTGGTGGCCAGACTTGCCAGTCCCTGCAGATCAGACGGAACAACAATCTTTGTTGCCTTTCCATTTGCCAGAACGCCAAGTGCCTCAAGGCTCTTTAAGGTAAGAACGGCATCGTCCGCACCGGCTTCTTTGATCGCACGGATACCATCGGCATTTGCCTGCTGTACTTTGAGGATTGCCTCTGCCTGGCCTTCTGCCTCACGGATCCGTTTCTCTTTTTCTGCCTCTGCACGAAGAATCGCCGCCTGTTTTTCAGCCTCTGCATCGAGAATAGCTGACTGTTTTTTACCTTCGGCAACAAGGATGGTCGATTTTTTCTCTCCTTCTGCAATCAGGATTGCTTCACGGCGTTCACGCTCTGCCTTCATCTGTTTCTCCATTGCTTCCTGGATGGCTGCCGGAGGCATAATGTTTTTCAGCTCGACACGGTTTACTTTAATGCCCCACGGATCGGTCGCGATATCAAGCGCAGCCTGCATCTTCGTGTTGATGATCTCACGGGATGTCAGCGTTTCATCGAGCTCCAGATCTCCAATGATATTTCGAAGCGTTGTTGCCGTCAGGTTTTCAATTGCCATCAGCGGATTGACAACACCGTATGCAAACAGCTTCGGATCGGTAATCTGGAAGAATACAACGGTATCAATCTGCATCGTAACATTATCTTTTGTGATAACCGGCTGCGGCGGGAAATCCACCACCTGCTCTTTCAGATTCACGCGAATCGCTACACGCTCGATAAACGGAACCTTAAAATGAAGACCGGTTGCCCAGGTGTCCTTGTATTTTCCAAGGCTCTCTACCACGTAAGCACTGGCCTGCGGTACAATTTTCACACACGATGCTGCGATAAACAATGCCACAACAAGAAGCAAAATCAATAAAATTCCTGCAACTCCTCCACCACTCATGTTTCATTTCCTCCTTCTTTTTCTTTGACCTTTACAATCAGCTTGACGCCTTCCACACGGAGCACCGTAACGACTGCATCCACGGGAATCGCACCTCCTTCGTTCTCTGTACGCGCAGTCCACATGTTTCCTCCAAGCGAAACCTTTCCGGTTCCCGCAAGATTGGAGATTTCCTCCGTCACGACTCCTTCCATGCCAACCACACGGTCCACGTTCGTCTTCAGTGTATCCTTATTCAGAAAGCGAACGGCGAGCGGACGTGTAAAAAACAGAAGTACCAGCGATACAACAAGAAACAGTACGATCTGAATCACAATCCCGGCTCCGCACATGGCAGCGATCAAAGCAACAAGCGCCCCACCTGCAAACCAGATCGTCGCAAGACCAAGTGTTGCTGCTTCAATCACTAAAAAAACGACGAGTGCGATCAGCCAGTAAACCGGCAGGTAAGCTGTAATACCCATGCGTTTTTCCCCCTTTCTGAAAAAATTGGCTGTTGTATTCATCATACTATAATGATGAAAAAATAACAAGCAAAGTTAAAAACATTCAGAAAAAAGAAAGATTTGTCAGGAATCGTCTACAGACTGTCAATTCCAAGCCGGGACATGAAAACGAGGATGGCTGACAAAAAACCATATGCGTGAATACGTAAAAATAATACGAGGGTGAAGCTTAATAGTTTCCAGAATACCGATTTGATTTGAACTACGTAATGCAGGCAATTCCATATCGTCAGAGTTTTTCGAACAAACGGATCTGACCCATATTGTTTCAGCAGCTTTCTGACCGCAGAAACATTTTTTCCTTCATATGTCATCTCTTCCTTCGCCAGATACATTGCACCAATCACCAGGTGAAACAGCATCAGGTCACCATAATATACAGAACGTCAACCTTCTTTCATTGTACGCCAGTACATGTTGTGATAAAATTATACAAATATCAGTTTTTGTAATTTTTTTAATATAATACAAACAAGCCACACATAACACTGTACGAAAGGATCACAGCAAATGAAAACTCCTAAAATTGATTTTGTGATTACATGGGTAGACGGGTCAGATCCTGTCTGGGACATGCAGCGGCAGGAAACCTTAAGAAAGCAGGGAATCTTTGTGGATGAATCTCTGGATAACAGTACCGCAAGATATCGCGACTGGGATATTTTGAAATACTGGTTCCGTGGTGTTGAAACATTTGCACCATGGGTCAACCAAATTCATTTTATAACCTATGGGCATCTGCCGAAATGGTTAAAGAAAGAGCATCCCAAACTGCATATTGTGCGGCACGAGGATTTTATTCCTGCGGAATTTCTTCCTACCTTTAGTTCCCATCCGATTGAGTGGAATTTTCATCGCATTGAATGGCTGACAGAAAATTTTGTTTATTTCAATGATGATATGTTTCTCATAAAAAAAGTTTCTCCGGAAGATTTTTTTAGAGACGAAAGACCTGTTGACATGCTTGCGCTTCAGCCAGATGTTGCAAATGCAGATGACCAGATTATGCCGTATATCTATCTGAACAATGCGATGGTTCTCGCCAAATATTTCGATAAACGGGAAAATATGAAGAAACAGCCGGGCGCATATTTTCATCCCGGCTATCCGCTCATATATTTTGGATATAATCTTTTAGAAATGGCCTTTCCGCGTTTTACCGGTTTTTATACCGTACACGGACCATCCCCGCTAAAAAAAGAGTCCTACCGTTTCTTCTGGAAAAACGAAGAAGAGCTTTTGCATCATGTCTGTTGCCATCCTTTCCGTCATAAAGAAGATATCAGTCAGTATGTTCTGCGGGAATATCAGAAGCTGAGCGGAAATTTTGTTCCGAAGAATATTCATAAATTCTGCCGATACTTTAATCTGCAGCCGGAAAACCCGGAGCTGGTAAAGACGATTACGAAACAGAAGTCAAAATGTATTTGTATCAACGACAGCAACTTTGAAATCCCATATGAAAAAGTAAAACAAGAATTAAACCATGCATTTTCTATCCTGTTTCCGGAAAAATCACAGTTTGAGAAATAAAAAACTGTTTTTCTGTTCGTTCACGTGACAGATTATAAAGCAACATGTATTTTAATTAAAATTGTAATTTTTTACCTCAGATCTATTGACATGTGTGTGATTTTATTTCTATAATAATTTTGTAATAAAAAGAATTTTCACAAGAAAGGAAATTACTGACCTATGACTAAAACTTATAAAAAACCTGTTGTCTCTATCGACACCGGAATGGCAGAAGGCGTTTATGCGGCAAGCGGCCAAGGAACTCTGAATGTTACTTACCACGGCGTGTGGGATCGCTGGGGCACAAATGGCGGTAAAGGTCTTGCAATGGCAGACTGGTCAGGTATTAACGGAACGATCACATTGAACATTACGTTCAACGACACGGTTGATCAGGCGGAAACGGATGATGCATCTGTACAGGCATCCTGCTCCGGAAAGACTGCTACGTTTACCTTTGCCAGCACATCATCAAATCCGCTGACGATTGGTATCCATTTAAATCACGGAACCAGCATCGACGATCTGAAGATGACCGGCTTCACCTACTCGGTAAGCTAAAAAGCAAACCTGCTCTAAAAACTTTGATAACTGTTCAGAGCCAGGTCTTGCGGTTGTTAGTGCTAAAATTACCGATTCATCTTCAGCAAGTTATCAAAAGAAAAAGCAATGAGGTGCGTCCCCATTGCTTTTTCTTTTTTTATCTTTAAAAATCCTTCTCCATCTCCGCGATCTCCGTTTCACCCACCACTTCGCACTTCTTATCCCGAATCGCATACACTCTCGTACAGATCCCGAGTACCGTAGGCCGATGTGTCGTTACAATGCAGGTTCGCGGATACGTATCCGTCATAATATTGTTCAGCACCTTCCGCTCTGTCGCCACATCAAGTGCTGAGGTTGCTTCATCCAGCAGCAGAATCGGTGATTTCCGAAGCAGTGCGCGCGCAATCGAAAGCCGCTGTGCCTGCCCTTCTGAAAATCCGCCACCGCGTTCTTTCACCATACTCTCAATACCGTCTGGCAGTTTTTCCACAAAATCCCAGGCACATGCCAGCTTTAATGCCTCCATAATCTCTTCCTCCGTTGCTTCCGGCTTCACATTCCGCATATTTTCCGCTATTGTTCCCGAAAACATCGTGTTTCCCTGCGGCACGTAGGAAAACAGCTTTCGCGTAGACGGCGACAGGGCAAGCCTCTGCGATGGTTCCTCTCCTGCACCGATCCAGGCTTCCCCCTCCTGCGCACGCAGCAGGGACAAAATCAGGCGGAGCATGGTTGTTTTCCCCCCTCCCGACGGGCCAACCAGTGCAATAATCTCATGCGGCCACGCTTCCATCGAAGCATTCGAAAACACTTCCGTCCCTGTGTGATACGTATAGCAAAGATCCTGCATCTTAAGTCCGATGCCTCCCGACTGATATTTCTCCGCAAACCATTCTACTTCGCCATCCGCACTGTAATCCTCCTGCGGCATCTCTACGATATCCATCAAACGGCCGGCTGAAATGCCGAGTGATATCGCCGACGGCACAAGACTCACCAAAGAGTTGACCGCACCGGTCAGCGTACCGGAAAGGGACAGAAACATGGTCATCGTTCCATAGGAAATTGCTCCGCTCCAGACACGGTAAATTCCCCAGCCATAGCAGCTGTAGGAAACAACGTAGCTGATCAGCGTCATCAGAAGTGATGTTGCAATGGACATTTTCTGGAAATCGAGCCGCATTTTGATATAGTCCTGCTGCAGATTTTTCAAACGATTTACATAAAAACGGATCATATCGAATGCCTTAATCGTCTGAATGTTGGAAAATGCCTCCTGGTTGAAGCCGTACAGCTTCGCGCTCATCTGTGCGCTCCGCTGATTGTTGTTTGTCATACGCCGCAGCAGCGGGCGCGACAGCAGGGCACTGAACGGGATTCCGAGCAGTGCAAAGACTGCAAATGTCGGATCGTAATGAACAACAACTGCCAGTGCACTGATAAATTTTACCGTGTAAATCACAAGATTCGGCAGCCAGTTCAGAATACCTCCGGAAATGTTCGATGCGTCCGAGCTCCAGCGTGTAACCAGATCGCCCGTGTGATAAGTGGTTAAGGATTCCCAGTCCGTCACCAGAATTTTTTCAAAAATGTCATTCTGGATTTCCCGGTCTACTTTCAGGTTAATCATCGTCGAGGCATAACTGGTCGCCTGGGAAATCAGGGTATTTCCAAAGGAAAATCCTATCATCAGCGCAAAGGTCTGAATCAGCTTTCCTGTCTGGTGGCCTGTGATGATATCGACAAGATCCTTTGAGATCACACTCGATGCCAGTGAAACACCGGTTCCGAAAATGCCAAGCGCCGTATAAAAAAGCATGGCTTTCCAGTACCTTCTGGCGTACTGAAAAATCCAGCGAAATTCCTTCCACATCTTCTGCAGCATTTCTGCCTGAAGGTATTTCCCTATCTTCTGCCGAAGCTCCTTCATGATTCATCCTCCTGCGCCTGTTCCTTTGGAATCCTTTTTTTCATATTTTTCATACAATCGTCCGATCCTGCTTTCTGCCTTTTTTCATCCTCCTCGATCTGCCGCCGTATCGTTTCCGCCGCTGTGTCATTCTTTGTGCATCGCAGGAAGTAAACTGGCTTTTCCTTTGCAACCGCTTCTGCGAATTTTAAATTTTTTACCATCAGCTCTGCGGTCCAGGGTGGGGAAATCATGCGCTGCATCACGCGGAGCGTTTTCTGTTCTTCTGTCAGAGAAACCAGTTCTTCCGACGGTGCCTTTTCCAACAGTACAATTCCACCCAGCTCTTTTTTCTCCGCCGTAAAGATTTTTGATGTTCCGCACCACGGGATGCCATAGACAACGAATTTCTCTCCCTCTTTTCCGATCAGGTTCAGATCCCCGTTCAGAAACGGTGTCGCAAACAATTTTTTCCAGAGTGCCGTGTGGGTTGATTTTCCCATCCCCGACGGACCGGAAAACAGCCAGGCTTTTTCAAGATACAAAAGGGATGCCGAATGCAGTGCAAACATTCCCCTTCGCTGCGCCAGAAACAGAAATACCGGGCGGATTGCAAGGAAGAGGGAATCCTGCTCTTCCTCGTTGATAGGGCAGCGATAATAAATCCGCGCATAACTGCCGTCTTCTTTCATCCAGATTTCGTAAATATTTTTCAGTGTATCGAACCGGAAAACATAGCCCTCCTCCCAGATGGCAACCGTCAGATCCCTGTTGCGGATCAGAATGGTTCCGTTCTGACGGCTCCCTGGCAGACGTTCTGCCAGTTCCAGGATAAGATCCGGGATTGCTTTCTCCGGATTTCCGCCATCTGTCATGCGAAATGCATCAAACTGCTTCGGAATGCATCCTTTTTCTCCATAGACTTCGATTTTTATTCCCGCAATATGCAGCCGCCCCTCACAGCTTCCCTTCGGACAGCCCAGTTCCCGGCGCACAGCGCCAAATACAAGCAGTTCCTGTACAAATGCCTCTATATCCTTCGCCAGTTCTCCCTGCTCCTCTTTTGGGATCTCATAATATGCGGCCATCCTGTCTGTCAGTGCTTCCACCGTCTGCGGCTGTTCCAGCATTTCCCATAATCTCAGCGCCGTTTCATTCAGTTCCATTCCACGCTTCTGGTCCGCAATTTTCTGTCCATAGGGCAAAAGATAAACGGTTTTTCCGATTTTCTGCAGCAGATATCCTTCCTGTCTTCTGATTCTCATTTTTTGTTCCTTTCTGTCTTTTCGCTCTGGAAAAGAGATGCTATAATAAATCTATCTTTTTTTCAGAACGGAGTTTCCATATGTATACCTACGACATTGAACAGCTCTTAAAAGACGGCTCCGCGATCCGGCTGAAGCCGCAGGGCTACAGCATGTATCCGCTTTTTCATCCCGGACGGGATGAGGCCGTCATTGAGGCGTATCCGATTCATCTTCTCCGCCGCGGCGATATCATTCTTTACCGCCGCGAACAGGGCATCCTTGTACTTCACCGGATCTGCCGTATCACTTCGGATGGCTTTTATCTGGTCGGGGACAACCAGACCGAAATCGAAGGGCCGCTCCGCCCGGATCAGATCCGTGGGAAGATGACCGGTGTTGTGCGCAACGGGAAATCGTTTTCTGTCTCTCATCCGGTCTACCGCATGCTTTCCTCTCTCTGGCTGTTCCTGCGCCCCATCCGCCCGTTTTTCTGGCGTATCATGGCACTTTTTCGCAAAATTTCTTCCGGGCGGTAAGCCTTCAAATGACAGGCTGCCGCAAAAAATCATCTGCTTCCGCTTCTTTTCATTCCCCGCACCATTTTCACAATACTCTGGAGTCTCCAGCCTCTTCCAAAGAACACACCATTTAGTGCCAGCGGCACCAGAATACAGAGGACAAAACAGAAGATAAATGGCGTCATTCCACCGTTTCCATAGATCAACGGTATGATCCTTCGCGTCACTGCGACTTCCAGGATCATCACCGCAGTGTATTCGCCCAGATCCCTCGCATAGCGTATCGCTTCCTCTTTCATTCCCAGAAAATCCCGGAAAAAGATAACGTAGCGATAGGAGATCTGCAGCAAATAGGAAAGTAAGGTTCCAAGAAGGACTCCTGTCATGCCATATGGTCTTACAAGTGCAAGCGATACGACCAGATTCAGAACCGCACTTGATGCGCCTGCATTTTTTTCTTTTTCAAACAGTCCTGTTACCCCCATCATAAGACTGAGCGGCAGTCCCGTGATTTTGATCAGCAGCACCACAATACAAAGCACTGCTGTTCCCCATCCAAGCTCATACGCGGGACTCAGCCAGATATCGCAGATAAACGGAGTAATCAGTGAAAAAAGTCCCACTGCCACGACGGAAGAAATGCAGAAGAACACAAAGGTCAGCTGCCGCAGAATTTCATAGTTCCGCCGATAATTCTTTTCGGTAAAATAATCCCCGATGGTCGGCTGAATCGTGTTGGCAAGAATCGTAAGAATATTGATAATTGCCTGCGTAATCATGCTGTAGTTCGCATACCGTCCTACTGTACCGACGCCGATGAACCCGGAGATAATCAGGTTATCGGTACAGTTCAGCATTTTGTCCGAAACCCTGGAGATAAACACGTTTTTCAGATCCTTTAAGATCAGCTCCTTAAAGAAAGAGGAACCTTTTTCTTTCCGCAGCTGATGAAGGAACGGATATTTCCGTTCCACATACCAGTTAATCCAGATGTTCAGCATCACCTCTGTCACAATCCCAATACCAAGTGCCAGAAGATAATTCTGCTGATATGTCACAAGAAGAATAATCGCCAGATAGCTTACAACATTTAAAATCAGGCCGGCGATACTCGCAATGTATTCCTTCTGGTCTGCAATTAAAAGCGATTTTCGATCGGTGAGCAGATAGGAAAGCACCGTGCGAATCAGCCACATAGCGTACAGTATCCGAATATACGTCAGGGAGTAGCTGTTGTTTTTCATAAACAGATGAATCAGCGGAAGCAGCAGCATTCCCGCCGTGAATACAATCACCGCAAAAATACGGTACGCCTTCCGGTACAGGTTCATCAGCGATGCAATCTCATGCTCATCCTTCCTTGCAAGTGCTCCGTACAGATGATAAACAATGGCTGTCGAAATGCCGAGTTCTGTCACGGACAGGATGTTGATAACATTGGAAATGACTCCGTTCATGCCGACAAGTTCCGCACCCATATACAGATTCATCGCCCGCTGGCTGAAAAATCCAAGAATCAGGAGTGCAAACTGCGAAACCATACTGAAAAAGCTGTTTCGAAATAGATTTTTAATCCGCATGATGTACTCCTTTTCTTTGTTATGTACTCTCATTACTTTTTTCTGCTGTTTTTCTGGTTTTTACTGTTTCAAAATGGTATGATGGAATGATGCGGCACCGTTTTTACAGAAAACCAGGCGATCACAAATGTTTTTGCCATTAGAGCGTGTCTGAAAAAAGCTTGCAGATTGCGGAAATGATTTTTCAGACGCGCTCTGGTTTATATCTGCCTGATCAGAAAGGATTTTTATGAAAAAAAGAGCTTTTTCCCGTATTTTATTCTCGCTTCTGCTCCTGTTGTTTCTCATCCTGTTTGCTTTTCTTTGCATCTGCGCTTTTTATCATGTCAGTTATACACCGGAAGCGTGTACGGAATCCGCAGATGAATTGTCCAATCCGTATATCGGATTTTATTCGATGTACGGCTATGTTCTCGGAAACGATACACTCTCCAATCTTCCCGACCCGGATTCCAATCCCGAAGAGACACCCGGACTTGTGATGCTGGAACTGAATCTGCGCCGGTTTGCCGATCAGGATCTTTCCGATCCGGCACTTGCACAGCTTGACACGATTTTGTCCTCCTGGCAGAAACACGGAAATTCGATGATTCTGCGCTTTCTGTACGACTGGGACGGCAAAGCGAAAGATTCGGAACCGCAAAGCCTCGACCAGATTCTGCGCCACATGGATCAGACCGCCGCGATTGTGAACCGTTACACGGACAGTGTTTTTCTGATCCAGGGTATTTTTGTCGGCAACTGCGGAGAGATGAATGGCTCCGACCATCTGTCCGATGAAGACTGCTCCATTCTGATGCAGCATCTGGCAGACGTGATCGATCCTTCGATTTTTCTGTCCGTCCGCACACCGGTACAGCGACGGAGGATTCTGAATTCGACAGAACTGCCTTCTGCCGAAACTGCTTTTGACGGCTCGCTTTCCTCCCGCCTCGGGCTTTTCAATGACGGAATGCTCGGAACAGCAAATGATACCGGCACATACGGAGACACGCCCGCCTCTGCGGATGCTTACCGCTCTGCCTGGATGCGCGAGGATGAGCTTGACTTTCAGGACAGGCTCTGCAATTTCGTCCCAAACGGCGGCGAGGTGATTCTCGACAATCCCTTCAATGACTTTGACCATGCCCTTTCGGATCTCTCCCGGATGCATATTTCTTACCTGAATTCGGAGCATGATCCGGCGGTTCTGGATAAATGGAAAAATTCGGTTTACCACAATGAAACCTCGGTTTTTGACGGTATCTCCGGCTACGACTATATCGCCCGCCATATGGGTTACCGCTATGTGGTTCGCAACACCACCCTGCATCAGTCCCGACTGAACATGGAACTTGAAAATGTCGGCTTTTCCGTCGGCTACCGCAGACTTGACGTAGAAATCACCCTGGTTTCCGATGACGGCAGGATTTTTTCCTTCCCACTTTCTGGGGATTCCAGATTCTGGCTCCCCCAAAATACCTCAGAGCTTTCGGTTTCACTTCCGTTCCGTGAACTGGAAAAGGGAACCTATACGGTATATTTTCGAATGACCGATCCGTCACTTTGGCGGGAAATCCAGCCTGCCAACACGTTTTCCCATGATTCTTACGGATTCCGGCTCGGAACACTGAAGCTGGAAAAGCTGCTCTGATACGTGCCCAGAAACACACGCCCGCTTTCCACATTCTGATTGGCGAACAGGAGCGGACGCCCATCCCGCCTGCGGTATAATGCCAGAAACATTTTTTTTGGTTCTGCCACCGCAGGCAGTTTGATTTGCCGGCAAAGTATGGTGGTTTCTCCACTGTGCCAGGCTCTGGCATCGGTATGGATCCTGTATTTTTCCGGCTTTTTGTTCTCCTCTTCTATCTCCAGAAAACAGTCGGCTTCTTCCGTCAGCCCGGCAAATCCGTGGTTTTCCAGGGTAATCCGCATCCAGGTCATCTGACCGGAAGAATCTTCCCCCATTTTCCACATGCGATTCTCTTTTTCTGAAAGAATTTCCACATTTTCCACTACAAACCGGTAACCAAGACGTTTTCCCACAGCTTCGAAGCCGGATACACCGTTTATGGTTTCTTTTTTCCATTGTTCCAGCAGCTGCAGGTCATACGTACTGTTCAGATAGGAAATGTGCATCTTTTCCAGATCCCTGATCGCTTCCGCTGCCGAAACATTCTCTTCTCCGGCTGCACGCTGTACTGCCTCGCCGCCGCAAAAACGGCCGCGCATTGCCATTCTCTGCCAGTCAAGTTCCGCCCCACGGCTCTTCGGCTCCTGCTCCGGTGTTTCCATCGCCAGAGTACCGTATGTACCAAGATCGGTTTCCGATCCGAACATCCCATCGTTATACAGAGTCAGATATTTTTTCTCTTCTTCTGTAAAGTTTCTTGCCAGCTCCCGCCACTGGGAGGGTCTGCGCACCGCAAGCGGACAGGCGCCTTCCAGCGCATCTTGCATAGTCCGAACCAGCGTCCGGAACCCGTCCGGTGTCAGATACCGGGATCCATGCATTTCTCCCCAGTTTCCGATCAGGATTCCCTGCACAACATAGATATCTTCCGAAAATTCCCGGATTGCCGCGCCAAGCTGCCGCATATGTTCCTGTACGGTTTTGATGCTGCCCGGCTCGCGTTCCAGTCCTTTTCCTTCCAGATCATAGGCAAACCGAAGGATCATTCCCTTCTTTTGGTCCCGGAAAAATGCGAGAATTTTCCGCACCCACGCCATCGACTCCTGTGGGATCCTGCCGGTTCGAAATGCTCCGATCCCAATCCGCAGAAGTACAAGCTCTTCTTCCTTGCAGGCAAGATACAGGGGTTCGTCTGTTTTTGCCGCATCAAACGTATACAAATGGTACCAGCCGCAGCCCGGATTCTGTACCGCACCTTTACACTCTGCAAAATCAGCCCGAGAGAACGCGGGATCACTCGCCGGTTCGCTCTGTGCTGTTTTCTGCTTTTTCAGAAAACGGTTCCATTTTTCTTTCCACATCTTTTCGCCCTGCTCCCGCATCCATCTTTAAAACCTTACACCGGAAAATCACGGCCAGTACACTGTAGAACATCCGCGTCATATACCAGATGGGTTTCAGCCCGGAATGCATGCTTGTTCCCGAGGTCCGGATATGCATGACTGCCGGAATTTCAACCACTTTAAAATCAAGCAGCATCATCTGTGTGATCATGTTGGTATCCGGATATTTGTCATCAAAATGATTGTATTTTGAATAATAAAGCACTGCCTTGCGGCTGAGCCCCTGCAGTCCTGTCGTCGGATCTGCAATCCATCTTCCCGTCGCGATGTGCAGCATACGCCGGAACAGACGGAATGCCAGCTTTTTTGCAAAGCCTACCGAAAACTCTGCGCTTCCATCCATAAAACGGGATCCCAGCACAATATCCGGTGTTCTTCCGTCTGTATCTTTTTCTTTCAGTTTTTCATAAATTTTTCGAATGTTGCATACATCATGCTGACCGTCCGCATCCATCTGGATCACGTACCGGTAGCCCCTGCGGATCGCATATTTATAGCCAAGCTGCAGACCGCTTCCGTAACCGAGATTGAAAACATGCGTTATTACCGCATAGCCGCGCTGTTTTACCATCCAGATTGTGTTATCGGAGGACGCATCGTTCATAACCAGTACATCTACCAGCTCCGCGATCTCCGGCTGTGCCAGCTGATCCATCACTTTTCCTATGTTTTTTTCTTCGTTGTATGCCGGAATAATCAGTAATACTTCTTTCTGCTCCATAGTTCCCGCCTCACTTCATCAGATCCAGCAGCCGCTGAATTTCCTCTGTCTGTCCGTTCCCTTTCTGTTTTACTGCCGCCACAATCCGCTCTTTTTTTTCGGTATCATCGATCAGTTCTTCTATTTTCCGGGCAATGCCCTCCGGGGTCAGCAAGCAGAGCAGACCATCGACTCCATCCTCTATCTGCTCACGGTTTCCTGCACAGTCTGACGCAATCACGGCACAGCCAAGCGCCTTGGCCTCCTGAATGGCAATGCTTTTCCCCTCAAACCGTGTCGCATGTACATAGAGATCACACTGTGCATAGTAGGGAAACGGATTTTCCTTTATGCCAAGCAGAATAAAGTCCTTCTGCAGTCTGAGCTCTGCAATCTGTTTTTCAAGAGCCTTCCGTTCTGGACCTTCGCCCACAACATACCACCGCGCCTTGTATCCGGCATCTCTGATCTGTTTCATTGCCAGAATGGCGATATCATATGCTTTCTGGTGTGCCAGCCTTCCAACCGTTAAAATACGGACACCGTCATAAGAATCCGAAAAGCCACCCGGCTTTTTAGCCTCTCTCTCGATCCGCTCTCTGTCTATGATATTGTGAAAAACCTGCACTTTTTCTTCATACTCCGGGTAAAACTCCAGGAAATGGCGGCGTGTCTCCCCGGAAACCGTATAGATAACATCCATTTTCTCGTAGCAGTCGCGGTCCATTTCCCGTGTATATCCGGAATCGCCGTAAGCAATATGGACAAATGCAGCTTTTTTCTTTGCATTCACGTGATCCGCAACGTAATAAGCAGAGCCGCCTTCCAGATAAGCAACCGCAAGATCAAAGGTTTCATCCAGCCGGTCTGCCCCGTCCGAAAGGACTCTCCAGAGCAGTTTATCCGGCTGAATTTTCCCCGCCTTCTTCATCACGCGCAGATTCTTCATCAGATACCTGATTTTTTCCATGGTGTGTCCGTGCCGGAACAATGCCATCACCGATGTCTGCAGCAGTTTTCGCCGTCCTGCACCGGAGAGTACGGAATCCTCACAGATCCTTTTGTTTTTTATATGAACTTCCGGCGGCACCCTTGAAATCATTTCCCCCTGTCCCAGCAGTACATACAGCGAAATTTCATATTTCTCTGTATCTAGATGGTTCAGAAGCTCCAGCAAAGCCGTTTCTGCTCCTGCACGGCCAAGCGTATTGATTACAAACAGTATTTTTTTCATAAGTCTCTTGCCTGCTTTCCTGTCAGACGTTCCAGCTCTTTTATGATTCTCTCATTCTCCTGGTTCAGCAGAGAAACCTGCATTGCCAGTTCCTGATTTTTCATCAGCAGAGAAGAAATCTGTATTGTCATCTGATACATGCCCCACACGACAAGGAACCCGGTAAGCAGCAGCACCGCCAGACTTCCCAGACTTAAGCGGCTGCTCCAGCCGGAGAACTTCGGAACCGCACCGCTTAAGATTGCCGCAAGGCCGAGCAGCTCCCAGGTAACCGCCAGATTTATCGTCAGTTTCTTTTTCGCATGCAGCACAAACGTCACTGCCATAATCCCAAGCCCTGCCAGGATCACACAAACCTTTATAATTGTCGCTGTACTCATCGTTTCATCTCATCCTTCTGTTTCTGCTCTTCTGCCCTCTGAAATACCAGACCGGACGGGCGCTTTCCTTTCCCGTGCCTGATCAGATTTCCGCGGCAGAAAACGTGCGCATCCATATTTTTTTCCACCCATCGCAGTCTCGCAAACGCCACGCTCCATCCTGCAAACGATCCTGCTATGACCCCAGCCCCATACCAGACGGCCGGCAGATGGGTAGCAATCAGGCTGCCGATCCAGGTAACAAGACAGAACACAATCGCCGTCAGGATTGCGCCGGTCAGGTCATCGAAATAATACAGAAAAATGATTTCCGCATACATAAGGAACAGAATAAAATATCCAACTGCAAGGGACGGATAAATTTTCATGGTCATGCCGGAAAAGCCTTCTTGCGGCAGGAAAATCACGCAAATCAGATATATCACAACGGAAATCATAAACTGAAGGCGTGCAAGCGTCATCAACTCACTGGAAAGCTGGCGGAACATCCGCTTTTTTGCATTTTCAATATCGGCTCCCTTTCCGCCAATCACCGCCTCGGAATACAGCTTGTATTTCTCATGGAAACGCATTTCGACGCGTGCAATGAAAATAATCGATGCCGAGAGATTGGTAAACATGGCAAGACAGGAAGCCATGTCATATGGCTGGTTGCAGACAAAGCTCTTTACCAGCTCCATCCGCATATCGGTTGTCCAGAACACAAAGTTATGGATATACAGCCCCAAAATATACAGAAAATTCGAAAAAATCAGTTTCCAATATTTTCTGAAATACTGCAGCACCGGCCGGTAGCGGTTACTGTTTTTGACAAAATACCGCCGGATCAGGGCGTTTTCCAGTGTTGCCGTCACAAAAAATCCAACCGTCAGGGAAAATAGCATGCTGCGCGTCGTCTCCCATTTCATGAGGAAATGCAGAATCAGTGCCAGGACAAATGCAACCAGCATTCCAAAGAAGAAATACTGTGAAATCCTCTGATAATCCTTACAGATGGAAAGATAAATCATGGAATAGAAAACCAGCACCAGGCTGATATAGCCACAGAAACTGCAAAATACATACGCTGTTGACACCTTCCCGACAAAATGCTCCCACAGACAGAACGGAATGCCAACCAGACAGCTCAATCCAATATTCAGAAGCATTCCGATCTGATAGCACGGCAGGATGTCCTGATACCGTTCCTCGTAGATCACGTCGGACATATAACGGGACAGCACCGCATTAAACGGTGATGCCGTCAGTAACGCAAAAATAAAGATATAGAGAATCGTACAGGAAAACAGCTCACGCGTAGCATATACGACACTGGAAAATTCGAGCAGCTCCTCCATTAAGATCAGATTGAGAATGACGACCATCATCGGCGCAATCGTTACAACGGTACTGTAGGAGAATCCAATCAGGTTTGTCGTAATGGTATTTTTTTCAAAAATCCGATTCAGGCGAACGCCGATTCCTGCCATGCCATCTATCCCCTTTCCACCTTGCGGTGTTTATTTTATTTCTGTTTTTCCGGCAGCTTTACCGGTTCCTCCTGCCATTTCTGGCCCATCTGCTCCGCAAAATCGCGGTAAATCTCCCAGTATGTTTTCTGCATATATTCCACACGGTATTTCTGCATAACACGGCGGTATCCGGTTTCTCCCATTTCGAGGCGTTTTTTCTCACCGGCCGCCATATCCAGCATTGCCTGTGCGATTTCTTCTATATTCATGATATGCGTAACTATTCCGGCTGCGCCGAAATCATCGCTCTCACCGTAGATCAGACCATAGCAATTTCCGACATCTGTCGCAATAACCGGCTTGTGTGCCGCATAGCTCTCCAGAATCGTCAGCGGCTGGCCTTCGCTGATGCTGGTCAAAATCGTCACATCCATTCTTCCCAGATAATCCCGGATATTGATTCTTCCGGTAAATACCACGTCCGGAACTTCCAGATCCGATACAAGCTGGAAGCATTCCTCGGCATACTCCCGGTCCTCCTCCCATGGTCCCATGATCCAGAGCTTCAGTCTTCTGTCGCGCTCTTTTGCAAAGGCAAATGCCTGGATCATCGTTTTCACATCCTTGATGGGTGTGACACGAAGAACTGCACCGATGTTCACCATTCCCGCATCCTCTTTGGTCTTTCCCGGGATATTCTGAAGATTTTCCACACGGATTCCATTCGGTGTGACCATCGTCTTTTCCACCGGACAGCCAAGCTCAACCTGCAGCTCCCGCGCGTGCTCAAACAGGGAGGTAATCAGAGTTCCCTCGTTGTACGCCAGCTTTGACATTTTCCGGAACTGGTCAATCCAGATATTTTTGTAGATTCCCGCAACCCACTTCGCTTTAATCAGCTCCTCCTCGCGTTCCCGGGTGTAAATACCGTGTTCCGAAATCAGGAGACGGCTTCCATAGAAATGCTTTGCCATGGCGCCAAGCACGCCGGCATAGCCGGTTGCAACGCAGTGATAAAGATCCGCCTTCGGAAGCTCGGTCTGCATTGTGAGAAACAGCGGCAGATAAATGGAGCGCATAGTCCATAAAAAGTCAGAGAAAACGATCTGGCTGTATTTCAGGTTGTAGCACTCTTTCACGGCATTCAGAAAATCCTCTCCCATCAGGAGCGCATTCAGGGAAACATCTTCTTTCCGGAACAGATCAAACAGGACATTCCACTCGATATCCTGATCAAGAAGCAGACTTCGAAGTGCCTGATACTGCTCTTTCTTCAGCCGATGTTTATGTCGTTTTTTACTTCCGCCCCAGTCCACATCGTCCAGATAGAGTTCATAGACGGCGGAGACATTTTGCGGCAGCTCATATGCATACTTTCCGCGCTGGGAACGGTTTGCCGCAATGGCTAGGATGATAAATTCTGTTTTGGGGAAAAGCTGGATCAGACTGTGTACCCAGCTGGAAACACCGCCGACCACAAAGGGATAGCAGCCCTCCGCTACCATACAGACTTTCATTCGTTTTTCACCCCCTCTTCATAGTAATACCGCCGGTCGGATGTACGAAGTGTAATCGTTACTTCACTCTTTTCCGCGCGGATCAGCCATGCAGAATCCTCCAGCTTTTCTGCCGTTCCGCCCGTGACCTTTTCAACGCTTTCATTGTGTGTCCGAATCACATAGTACGCAGTTTTCTCTGTTCCCGTGGTCTTTAAGGTAATGGTGTCGCCCTCTCTTTCGTCCTCATAGCGTAAATTCAGGAAGGTGCGGATTCTGGAATCGCAGGTGGAAACCGTGGTACCGTCAAATCCGGAAAATGGCTGCCAGTAGGTTCCGAGGTTGGAGGCAAATTCTTTGATGATTTTTTCCCAGCGGTCCTCCTCTGTTTTCGGATAAATCACTCTGCTTAAATCTAGTTCTACACTGGCATAGCCGAGCGCACTTTCAATACTCTTCATTTTCATCCAGGAACGATAGGTAAAACATCCGGTATCTTCCGTGACAATTTTCTGCTGTGTCGTCTGCGTGTCCAGATAGCTGACCAGATCGCCAGCCATATCTTTGCTCTTAACTACGGTGCGGACACTCCCAAGAGCAGACTGCTGTAAAGCTGTTTCCATCTCCTGTTCACTCAGGTTTCCACTGAAAAAGGAGGAAAAGTAAAAATCCGAAAGATTTTTCTGCATGAAGCTCTGATCTTCGTCTAATTTTTCCTTTACGGATGTTTCGGATTCTGTAAAACCGGAAAGTCCCATCTCGCCTTTTTCTTCGTTGAACAGCTTCGCATAATAATGCAGCAGATCGCCATCTGCTTCTGCCGGAGCATCATAATCCAGTTTTGGTGCCACCATACAGGTAAGACCAAAATGATTTTTTCTGTAGATTGCTGCAATCGACGGCCAGACAATATCGCGGTTAACACCTTTTGTCCCGTTTCCGTAAATCTCCTGCATTTTGTCCGTATTTTCCTCCGCAAGTGACGGAAAGTTCTGCACAACAAGATTCTGCGCATTTACAACTGGATAAATCAGATAATTTCTGGTTTCATACACCATTCCCGTCAGCAGTCCCAGCCCGGTTTCATCCTCCATATAATCTCCATTTACGGCAAATACACTGGCTGTCCCGAAATTTTTCCGCCAGATCACAACCGGATAATCCTGGGTTTTCAGCGTCTGATCCTCCGGAAAGCCTTTCATATAGGCTTTGGTTCCATCCCCAAGCTTAAACCACGGAAACGTAAGCTTAAGATCCTGCATGTTTTCTTCTTCCTTATTTTCGGCCCGGTAAATATTTTCTCCGCCGAGCATCAGATTATCATACAGATCCAGCCCCGTTACGGTCGTAGAATCCTCTTTTACTTCTGCAATTCCAATCAGCTCCCGCAGCTTCTGATTTTTCCGGATCACAGACACCTCCGGGAGATTTGCAAACACAACATGGATCCCCTCATTCACACTGTTCTGCAGATCTACGACATCCTTTAAGGCAGTCCAGTCGATGCTTTCTGAATTCACTACAATCATCTCCGGCTGCTTTGCACCTTTCTTCTCCATTGCCTGCTCATATTTGCGCATGGATGGATAAACTGCAGCTTCGTACTTCATATACCTACACCATTCACAGACAACCGCCCCCACAGAATGCTCCTCGGCTTCTCCGATATAGACGATCGTTCCCCGGCTTCCTGTTATGTTTTTCTCGCCGGATGCGTCTTCTGTTCCAAATGCGCCGCTGCCATCTTCCAGATCTTCTTTCTCTGCCGCATACGCATTTTTTTCATAGTGGTTCAGTTTTTCCTTTGCCAGATTCAGCCCCTGAAACAAAAAGAGGATGATTGCCATAAGCATTGTGATTGCTGCAAAAGTTCTGCGGGAAACCATTTTTTCTTCCTCCTTCTGTCATCAAGTCTTTTTTGTTGAAATTTCAGTTTTTTCAGCCCTGTCTGTCTCTTTTCTTTTTCCTGTCTGCTCTATTTTGGCATTGGGTTGTTGTAGCCATAATCAATCGCAAGGTTGTATGGACTGTTAACGTTCTGCTGAAGGCGATAGCAGATAAAGCTGTCGGATTCATAGTAAACTTCCATTTCGTTCGGATAAAGCTCTTGGAACCTCTGTGCCCACTCATACATATGGCTCATCGTGATCCAGCGGGATTCCTTGGTATAAGGAAGAATTCCCGATCCTCTCGGTACCGGTTCTTTGGCTCCTTCTTCAGTTACCTCCTCATGGCCTGTACTCCCATCCACACTTACTGGTATTTTTTCAATAAAAAAATACACACATTTCGTTGGTATTATAATCTCCGGATTCTGCCCCAGATCTTTCAATTGATTTAATAAGGTAATGGTCTCATAGTGATATCCATAAAATTCTGTCATGCGAAGCTCATCATTCGCTGAACAGATTGTCCATGTAAAATCTTTATTTTCCCGCAAGATGTTGGTAACGCATACCATGGCTCCGTTATCTTCCAGCGCTCCGACTTTTACCGGCTCTCTTATAAGACCCTGCGATAAAACGGCTGTTACAGCCGTCACAAGTGTCAGGAGGGAAGCAATCCCGCCAAGCCATCTTCGCTTCCACCGGCGTATCGCCAGATACACCACTGCATCTACGCCAAGCGCCCAGGCAAAGCAGATGGCATAGCAAAGGAAAATGCCGCAGCGATTGGCATCCATCAGCGCCGGAAGATGCAGCAGCGATGCACACTGCAAAGAACACATGCATAGCAGATAAACAGCCGCAGACAAAACAGCTCCCGCAAAATCGTTTTCCCGCAGCACTGCCAGGAGGATGCCAAGAAGCAGCAAAATTGCAATACTTCCCAGCGTAATTTCTGCGATATATGGTTTTACATTCATGACATTAACGCGGATGCTTTCCCGCACTGCCGATCCTTTTTCTTTGAGCCTCTCCGACAGCGGTTTCTGCTGCTTTTGTATTCTTTCTTCTGCCTCTTTTCGCAGCTCTTCTATCCGGGACTGGCTGAGCACAGAACCGGTTTCACCATTCTTGGTTGCGTTGCCGCTGCTTTCGCCGGCCGTCAGACTGTCGGATACACCGTCCTGTGATAAAGTACCTGCTGTGTCCGCATCCCCCTGCTTTTTATCACCGGTAATGACGTTCATTCCCCAGTACAGCGATCCCTGCAGCCCCTTTCCCATCGCAACGCCCGCCGCCATCGGCAGGACAGAGAGAAGGACGCTTAATATTCCCGTAATCAGGATTCTTCTGAAATAGTTCCACCGGAAAAAACGAAAGCAGAAGCCAACAGCAACGCCAATACAAAACAGGCCTGCAGCCATCGTACCGTAAAAATGAACGGTCAGCGTCAGCGAAAATCCAATCGCAAACTGTACCAGATACCAGCGGCAGTTTCCGTTCCGTTCTTTTGCAAATTCCTGAAAAAAACGGATCGCCATACAGACAGAGGTCAGGACAAAAATCATACTGAACTCCTGCGGCAGTGCACTTTCAAAACGGGCGTACGTACTCCGGTTGAAGATATCCATCACATAAAACAGTATCCCAAAATACGGCGTAAACCTTCCCCTGCACACCATTTTCAGCGCCGCGACCAGTGCCAGATATACAAAGTACGTCTGCACTACGCCGAAAATCCGAAGCAGCACATAGGTAGGAATTCCAAATACCATATGAAGATAATAAATCACAATATGGAATCCATACGGATACACGCCCGCAACCCAGATATTATTCCGCTCAAGCTCATTGATCCAGTAATTGTGCACCGGAATATCACTTGCTTTGTAGCCGAATGTTTCCACCATATTCGGTCCGTACACATACGTGATCGCTGCAATTGCCGCCAGCAGCACTGCTATTTCCGGCAGCGCATGCAGCCATTGCTTTCGTTTTCCCCGAAAACACCGCTCGTAAACGGTTCTCCGAAGCTGCGCCAGCGATGTCTTTTTGCCCCGCTCTCCATCAAGCAATCGTTCGATCCGCACCAGCAGGCTCTCAATTGCTCCCGGGATCTGTTTTTTTCTTTTCCGGATCCAGACAAAAAGGAATGGCCCTGCAGTTCCGAGGAGCAACGTCACACGACTGCTGATCCGAAGAAACTGAAGCAGATAAACGAGATAAATGATATAAAAATTCCCTGCGAAGAAATAAGCGATCAGTTGTTCTGCAACGGAAAACCGATGAAACCTCTTCCCAAGGATCCGCCATGGAAGAAACAGGGTTACGATGCCATAGGCAGCAAAAATTTCCAGAAATTGTAAAATTGTCAGCCATCTCATGGACATCTCTTCGTCCCTCCTTTCGCGGAAATGATTTTTCAAACACGTTCTAACTAAAAATGCGGATCAGCTCCAGCGTTTCATTATCGATAATAACGTCCGATTGTTTCAGTTCCTGCATCACCTGAAAAAACTTTTCTCTTTCACCCATGGTAAAATACAGCTTTAACTGACACGTATACGCCTCCAGTGTATTTCCATGCTGCTGTACCAGACGCCGGCACCATTTTTCAGTTTCCGGAAATTTTTTCAGTTCCAGAAGTCTGAGGCAGAGCCCCTCATACTGTTTTACGAAGATCCGCTCTCTGTTTTTCCGATACAGCGATTCTGTGGCCTCCTCCAGCATCTTGACGTACTTTGTCTGCTCCAGAGTTGTAAAGACTTTCTGGCTTAAAACTCTGTTCATATAGTCGAGCATCATCTTCTCGTAATCCGTCTCTTCTTCGCCTTCCTGCTGCATCCCGGTATACATTTTCTGTACCTGTGAGCGGAACTTGTTCAGTTCATCGCAGAGCACCGATGCGGCGTAATGCGATGTCTCAGAATCCTCGCTGTTCAGTGCCATAGTAATCGATTCCAGCGATTTTTGCAGATCGCCGCGGATCACATTCAGCATCAGCATACGCAGATTCCGTTTATCGCTGACGGCAAGTGCTTCCTCGAGCGGTGCTATGTTGCGCTCCCGCTCCTCATCCGCCTTCAGATGTGTCCGCACACGTTCCTTACCAAACACAACATCCTCCAGATCGACTGCCTGACGGAATACGGTTTTGAAAAGAAGATAACTGCACAGAAAAAACGCCGGACCGACGACCGGGCAGAGCACCATGACGATAAAACGGAGCAAAAAGGCTCTCCGGTTATCGTATTGCGCCTCTTCTCCCTGCTCTTGTTTCAAATCACACGCCGGAACATAAACCAGAGCTCCGATCAGCAGATAGATCAGGGCGATCAGGGCATTGACGATCCACAGAACCACAAAAGTCAGGGTTTCATGGCTCATCACGCTGCCACCTCCCTGTTCACAAGGATACTTTTCAGACCCTCTTCCCCGAAGCGCAAGATCACACCTTTCGCATTTTCTTCATCGGTATTGGAAAGCAATACATGCAGCCCGCCATCCAGGATCCCGATATAATCCGTCTGACGCAGTTTTTTTTCCAGAATCTCACCTGCTTTTTTATAATCTTCGCTGCTGCACACGATCCGGACCAGTGAGCATTCTGTCAGACCGTTTCGCTTCGCCTCGAAAAATGCCGCTACCAGCTGCGTAAAGGCATCTTTTTCGAGAATTTTGCTGTTTTCCAGATACCTGTGTTCGTGCAGCGCTTCCAGATAGCGGTTTGCCCGCACCACTGCATTCTGGATCAGATAGCTGACGACCGTCAGACGGTTGGATTCCGCAAGATTCATGCGGTCCCACGGAAGTCCCCACAGCATCAGGATGATCTGCATCTCATCTTCTGCATAAATAGCCTGCGCCATCAGCGGATAGCGCTCATCCATCGTTTTGTTGATGTAAACGCGATGCTCTTTGAGGTCTTCATACATTGCCTCCATCTCAGGATAGCGGATGGAATTTCCCATTTTTCGCGCTGTCGGTGATGTGAACGAAAAGAGACGCGCATAGACGCGGTTGGCGACGGTATAAATTGCCACATCCTCTGTATTCATCAGCTTCGAAATCGTCTGCGCCGCATAGAAAAGCACCTCATAGGCGCCGTAGCGTTCCAGCGACGATGTGATTTCATAGATTTTTCCAAGACTGTCCTTCTGGTTGACAAGCTGCAGCTCAAAAAGCTGTTTCATGCGCACGTTGCTGTCATTGATCTCCGTCATATCGCCAAGCTGTCCGCGCAGATACCCGATCTCCTCTTCATCATCCTTTTTAATCTGGAGAATCTGATCCCGCATATAACCGACAACCATTCCCAGGATAAAAAGCTGTGCCATCCAGATGTAGGTGCTGTAGTCCATCAGCACTTCCAGTCCGCTCTGATGATACATCTGACGGAAACAGTAGCCCACAGTCGCCAGCAGGGCCGAGAAAATCGCCTGCTGCTGACCATATACGATGGCAAACAGCAACACATAGAGAAGGTACGCATCCAGCTTTGAAAAATACTGGCTGCCGACTACACGGTTGTTGATCATAAAAAATGGGATAAAACAGATCAGATTTTCGATGTACGGAACCAGCATACGGAAAATCCGGCACAACAGACTCCATACCCGGTTTCCCCAACCCGCCCCCGCATCATCACGCTGCAGAAACGAGCTGCTGTGTTTTTGCATATATGTGACAACGGCTTTCACGCCCTTCTCATATGGGACAAAAATCTTTCCGTCAAACTCTTCCTGATACCGGCTGCCATCCAGCACAAGACGGAAACCTTCACCGACTGTATCGTCACGGATCTCCACGCCGTCTGCGTTCTGCCGGATCAGCTCCGCCAGATCCATCTGTGTGATCGCTTCACCGGATGTGATATGGTACAGTGGATATTTGGGACTCTCCTCCATCATTGCGCGATAGGCAAACGCAACGGCATCATCCTGGTAAATCATGGAAAAAACAGTTCTGCTGTTGGCTGCGATCTGATTCGTCTTTAGCATTTCCAGTGTCATCCAAAAACACGGATTTCTGTCTGTTTTTCCTTTTCGCGGAATGCCGTACATATGGTCAAAACGAAGAATCCGCGTGTCCATCCCTCTGGTATCACGGTAGCTTCTGCAGATGTTTTCTCCCTGCAGAAGCGCCATTGCCTGAAAGCTTTTCGCGGATGCCGGTTCCGTTTCGTGGATATCACTGCTGTAGGAACGGCCATAAACTGCTTCGGACGACAAATAAATAAACCGGCCATCCTGCTTAAATGCATACGCCGACAGAATATTGGTCAGATCCGCCGTATAGCGGACAGACTCTTTTCTCGCATCACTCCAGTCATAATTTGTATCATAGGCGCCGAGAAAAAGCACGAGATCCGGATTGACATTCGAGAATATTTCCTGCACACTCTCACTGTCATAAGGAAAATCGTAGCGTTCAAAGACACGACGGTATTTTCCTCTTCTGTCCCGTTTTCCCGTTAACAGATACGTCTTATGTCCTTCTTTTTCCATCTTGGTAATCAGATCATCCATCAGTCTGCTCTCGCCACCGACCAAAAATACTATCATATACTATCCTCTTCGTTTTTGCAGATTACGAAAATGATTTTTCGTTTTTCAGGCACACTCCAGAGCCCCACAATTTTGCAATGTCTGCAGCACGGCGTTTACATCCTCCTGCACGTCCTCCGCCGGCACATCATAAGCTTCTCCAAGCCGTCTGGCAATCTCCTCCTCAGACGCGGCATCACCTGTCTGTTCATAAATAAAAGCCGCAGTTTCACTTAGGGTAAGTACCCGATTCATTTTTTCTGTCGTTGTCCCATAAGGAATCAGAATATATTCATCTGCGAGTTGCCTGAGTACAAACTCACCTTTTCTGGTCATCTTTCTCTCCATTCACTTACGTTTTTCTTCCCGATGTTGGGAAAGGCCATCATTCCAGAACATTTCAAAATGACTATACCCTACACTTGTCTGAGTGTTTGATACAGCTGTTTATGAAATGCTGTACTGACAGATTTATTATAGCCTCAACTTATTTCATTGTAAACTTTATTTTATTTTTTATCGTTATCTGTAATATTTTTTTTATTTTATCGCTCAAATTTCGGCATTTTGTGGTATACTGAACCATATCTCTCTTTTCACAAAAAATCTTCAAAGGAGTCTCTCATGCAGCCGCTTGATACCGTTTATCTACAGATTCTGAAAAATTTATGCACCGATTCGTCTGAACCGATCCCACTCGATGGGGTGGATACCGCTGCTTTGTACCGTCTGGCAGAAAAACATTGTTCACTTCCTTTTCTTCTGCCTTATTTTGAACAGCAGCCATCGTTTTCCGGGATAAAACAGCAGACAAAACAGATGCTGCTCTCCTATTATCAGCTGGAACATTTCACACGCCTTACTTTTTCGCTCCTCCTTGCAGAGAAGATTCCCTGTTTCCTCTTAAAGGGTATGAGCCTCGCTGCCAATTATCCTGTTCCCGAATACCGAAAATTGGGAGATCTGGACCTTTATATTCCCGAAAAAGAGGCTTTTTCCCGTGCCTGTCGTATTCTCGAGACGAATGGATACACAGAGGAGCCAGAAGACAGTGATCATCATGTTACCTACCGCTTTACCTTTCCGGAAACCGGCCGTTCCTTTACCCTGGAACTCCATTACCGTATCGTTGGCATCTATCAGTTTGCCCGTGCCAACGAGCTGATAGATGAGATCTTCTCCCCGGATCATCTGAAGCCGTCTTTCGTGGAACTTTACGGTCAGACCTATCCTGTTCTTCCGCCCACGGAAAATGTATTTTATATGCTGCACCATATGCTCAAACACTATCTCTACAGTGGTTTCGGCAGCCGTCTGCTCTGCGATTTTACCTTGTATCTGAAGCAGTATGCATCTAAGATTGATTTTGAGAAAATCCACTCCTGGTGCCAGGAATCAAAAATTTTTCATCTTTATGAGCTGATTCTCGGATCCTGCCATCTTTATTTCGGTCTTTCCGCTTCGATTGACCCGCAGATTCGTTCTTCTGCCGCTGACTGTGCTGCCTTTCTGGAACAAATTCTCGCAGACGGCGACTTTGGCAGTGACACGGAGCGGAAAATCGTAAGCCGCGGCTCTTACCGGCACGCCGGTGTCCGTGCCTGGTTCCACGAAGGGCATGTTCAGATGAAGCTTCGATTTTCCAGGCTTCATAAATGTGTGTTGCTCTGGCCGGTATTTTGGGGAATCACTTTTTTCTGTTTTCTCTCCAATACCTACCGCGTCCGCCATACAACACTACGTCAGACATTAGCAGACTTCCGCGCCGATAACCAGAAAACCAAGCTGTTGAAAATTTTTGAAAATAACGATGTCCCGTAACTGGAAATCCAACAACATTTCCTGTAAAACTCCATAAGGATAGTCTGCACTTTTTGACTATCCGGTAGTATTTGTTTCAGAGTAAAAAAAGAGTAAGTGAACGTCTCCCCTTGTTCACTTACTCTTTTTTCTATACCGTCGATTCCATCTCATTTTTCATGACTTTGAACCGATCACAATCTATGGAAATGCATACTCCCTCCGCCTATCCCCTTGCGAAGGTTACACGCCTGTTTTTAATAAAAATGCTGATATCCGATCTGGATTCCGCTGCCGTAGCCGCTGTTAAAATACAGGCATCCGCCAACCGGGCTCTCGCCGGAAAGTGCTGCCTGTGCAGCTGCATAACAGTCACTTCTTGCTCCGCGGGAAAGCACGCTCTGGAAGGTTCCGGTCGCAACCGGTGTAAACTGTCCACCCTGATAAATAACGCCGGAAATGCTGTTCGGGAAGGAACCGCTGTTGACACGGTTTACTACAACCGCTCCGACTGCCACCATTCCTGTGTAGCTCTCGCCGCCTGCCTCGCACTCGATCAGTGCTGCAAGCATTGCCACATCATTGCTGTCTGCGGAAATTACCGATGCACTGCCTGCTGTGGAGGCTGCTGCTGCGCTGCTTGCCACACAGGCCTGTGATGCCTGGTATTCCTCCATGGAAACAGCACCTTTTAACTCCTCTGAAAGTGTCACATAGTCTCCATGAACATATGCGCTGCTTCCGCTGTACTGGATCTGATACCAGTCAGCCTCTTCGCCGAATACGCTGACTTCACCATTCTGTGTTAGTGTTCCAACCTGCGCGGAATCTGTGGATGCTGCCTCACGGACACGAAGGCTGTCCGCCTGAACAACTCCGATGATACCGCACATATTGCGGTAATGTGCTTTTGCCTCTTCCCCAAATACCAGATATTCATTCTTTATGTAGCCTTCTACGCCATTCGAAGAAATCTTACTCCACTCGTTTCCTTTCTCCGTTACCGCAACTGCGTAACCCGGCATCAGAACTCCGACGATCTCGGAATCCACGCTTGCCTCGCTGCGGATGTTGGCATATCCTTCTACGTTTGCTGCAGCCATTGTGCTCCAGTCTGTTTTATTTAAAATGGTTTCTTCCTTTGTCTCTGCTTTTACGGGTGCAGCCATGATAACAGTCAGTGTGAGCACGCTCCCCAGGATGCCCGGCACATAACTTTTTTTGAATGTCATACTTACCTCCTAAACAATTATTACGTTTTTGTTACATCTTGTTACAAACCGATTCTACCAGTGTTACATCTTTTTGTCAACTAGAATATTTCGACAACATTCCTGTCTTTTCCCATCGTTTTTTTCATAGAACCCACAATTTTTCACCACTTTTCCGCTTTTTTGACGAATTGGATCGGTTTTTATTCCCACTTTTTCTTCTGCATGCGGCCTGCCTGGAATACTTTTCCGTGTCTTGTTTCCTTCTTTTTATTTTGCTTTTGTTTCACATTCTGCCCTTTCTGCCCTCTTTTTCCGCAAATATTTTTTAAGAAATTGTGACAGTTCTTTTTCTATTTTTCGACATGCATTACAAACCTTTTCCACTTTTGACGCATTTTCAAATTTTCTTTTAACTTTTTATTTTTACATGATATTTCTTTCTACATATGGTATAATCTTTAAAAAGAAAGAAAATTTATATTTTATCAATTATTTTTCTTTCAATTTATACGTGAAACTTACCGCAGGAAAATAAAACAGACCGACATCAGAAACCGATCAGGTGAAAGGAGGATGTCATATGTTACACAGCACACAGACAACGAAAAAACACATAGGAAATTTGATTCTGAGATTCGGAATGGCAGGCCTCCTGGCGGCCGGATTATTTTTTTCCGCTCCGTATTCGGCAGCAGCCGAGACAGTTCCAAGTGCAGAAAATACAGACGCCGGTGAAATTACCATTCACTTCACCCATTACGATGCACAGGACCTGGAATTCTATCTGAACACCGATCAGGCAGCTCTTGCTTTTACCGATGCTACCCTGACATTTCAGGATTCCACAATGGATGCGCCGGTCACCATGTCATATCTTTCCGATGATGGTTCCTATGTCCTGTATCAGAACAGCGAACCGGTCGAGGAAGTAAACGGAACGTTCTCCGTATCGATGGTTACGGAACCTGGCTACACACTGGATATGGATCAGATTTCCTTCTATGTTAATGGACAGGCCGTTTCCAATGGCGGTTCCGTTGTGATTACGGATTCTTCGGCGGCGATGACTTCTCTTGTTTACTGTACCGCAATCCCGGAAACACCGGCAACTGACCCGGAGCCATCTCTTCCGGAAGAGCCATCTGCACCGGAAGTTCCGGAAGAACCGGCCGCTCCAGAACCATCCGTTCCGGAACAGCCATCCGCACCGGCAGAAACCCCGACCGTGGTACAGCCATCTGCTTCGGAACACCCGGCACAGGAAAATATTCTTCCGGAAACCGCAGCTCCTGCATCCAAAACCGCACCGGAACAGGTTCCTGCATCCGAACCGATCGCAGCAGAACCGATTGCCAGCGCAGTTGTTACAGAAGACGAAGAAGTTGATCTTTCCACCATCCACCCGGAAGTTACCGCATCCGCTGTTACTTCTTCCAGCCAGCTTCCAGCTGCAACGCAGATTGTACCATCTGCCAGAACAACAGACCCGGATGCACAGATTATTACTTCGGAAACTGCAGCTCTTGAAAATGCCGCACAGGCCGAGAATACACAGACTGCACACACAGGAATCGGCTCCTGGTTCCATCAGCGAACAAATCAGATCCTCGCAGTCATGATCGCTGTGATCCTGCTTCTAATCCTGATCGAATCACTTCTGGCACTAAAGGATTCCATGAATCAGAAAAGATCGCATCGCTTCTATTAAAAATAAGGTCCATAATAAAAAATAAGCATACAAAAAGAAGGAACGTATCTCATGAAACATGGGATACGTTCCTTCTCTTATATTATTTTTTATCCTCTTTTTTTCGCAGCCGCTTTCTGAATCTCACAGAAATCGTGCAGCGCCTGACGGCCGATTTTTACAATTTTACGGATGTTGATGGAATTTGTTCCTCCCTGACGCGGCTTGAAGCTGATCGGGATGAAACGGATTTTCCGGTGAAAATACGCTCCGAAGGCAGTCAGCAGTGCGTTCGGCAGATTGTAGTTTTCCGGCATCAGCGGCAGATACTCGGCCACGTAGTCTGTTTTCATCAGACGGAACGGGGCATTTGCATCCGGCACGGATACGTGGAAATAGGTCCAGAGCACCGCGCACAGCACTTTTTCCACGACAGCGCGGGAAAAGCCGTCGCCGCGGCTTGTGCGGTTTCCGAAAATGGCGTCGTAGCCCTCGCGGATCTGCCAGAACTTTTCGAACTCCGCCGGATCGGTCTGACCGTCGGAATCGGTCTGGAAGATATAGTCCGCACCGTTTTCAAGTGCATAGCGGTAGCCGTACAGAACGGTGGAACCGTGGCCGCCGTTTGGCTTCGTCAGCACGGTGAGCAACGGGTGGGTTTCGCACTCTGCTAAAGCAATTTCATACGTATCGTCGCGGCTTCCGTCGTTGATGATCACAAGACGGGACGCACCGCCGCCGTTATGCTTCTCCACGACGGGACACCATTCCTCGATCGTTCTTTTGATATTTTCCGACTCATTATAGGCTGGTATTACAATATATAAGGTATCCATTGGTATTCTCCTTGCATTTCCTTCCATCCATTATACAGGATTTCTTTTCATTGCGAAAGATGCGCTCATGGAGAAAATTTCCCAGTACCGTTCGTTTGTTATTCTTCCCACAGTTTCTGCGGATAACGGCCCTCGTCTTTTAATTTCTGCAGTGCTGCCATGACATTTTCTTTGTCTTCTTTGTACGTTACGCCGTACCAGTTATCATAGGAGCGGAGTACGGTGACTTCCGCTTTTTTCTCCTGCAGCAGTTCATCGACAACGAACGGCAGGAAGTATTCGCCTTTTAACGGGTTGGTTTTGTATACATTCTCGAGGAACGGCAGGAAGCGGCGTTTCAGCTCGATCAGAATGCTCGGTGTGAAGCCCCAGAGGTTCATGGAAACGATGGTTCCCTGCGGCAATCCGGTCCAGGTTGCGCCGTCATCCTCGGTGTATTCGGCCTGTCCGCCGTGGTTTTCGATTCTTGTGCGCTCATGAATGCCGACAAGGTGGTTCTGGTCGTCTGCGGTGCAGATGCCGCGGGCTACGTGGCCATTGTCGGTCAGGGTTTTGTACAGGTCGTAGGCAACCATCGCGTACTGATAGGTCGCGCCGTCCTGCTCGGTTGTCAGCTGACGGTAGATCTCCTCGAATGCCGTTCTTCCATAATAATCATCGGAATTGATGACTGCGAACGGTGCGCCGTCGATGGCTTCTGCCGCACAGAGAATCGCATGACCGGTTCCCCACGGTTTGACGCGGCCTTCCGGCACTTCGTAGCCTTTCGGGAGAACGTCGAGTTCCTGGTAAACATACTCTACATCCATGTATTTCTCAATTCGCTTGCCGATGCCCTCGCGGAATGCCTCGTCGATGGCTTTTTTGATGATAAAGATGACTTTCTCAAAACCTGCCTGTTTTGCATCATAAATGGAAAAGTCGATAATCATATTTCCGTACGGGTCAACTGGATCAATCTGTTTTAATCCGCCGTAACGGCTTCCCATTCCTGCTGCCATGATGACTAATACTGGTTTTTTGCTCATGATGTTCTCTCCTTTTTATTCTCCAAAATAAGCTTTTAATCTCTCCGCAAAGTCTGCCGGGATTTCTCTTTCAAATGGAAATGGTTCTGCATCCGCCAGATACTCGGCAATTTCGCCCAGGACACCGGCGCTCCGGTTCAGTGACCAGGCGGAGATCCAGTCGATCGTATCGTGGCAGGTGTGCATGCCGAAACCATCGCGGTTCAGCGTCATCGCCGGGATGCCCTTCCATGCGAAGGTGTTGGAATCGCTGCTCCAGATGTTGTTGATAAGCGATACGCCTTTGTCCGCCTGTTTTAAGTGCTCCATGATCACGTCGCATGCCTCTTTCGTTGCTGCCACGCCAAGCACGGTTCCGCCGATGGCCTGTCCGGCGAGGTCGACGTTCATGTTGAAGCGGTGCTGCGCCAGCTCGGCCTCATGCGCTTTCACATACGCCCGGCTTCCGCAGAGACCCAGCTCCTCCGCGCCGAACCAGATGCATTCCAGTGTCCGTTTCGGGCGGTTTTCGGCGAAGTAGTGTGCCAGCTCCATGATGATCGCTGCGCCCGCCATGTTGTCGTATGCACCAGGTCCCTGCGGAACGGAATCGTAATGAGCCGTCAGCGTCAGGATTTCCTCTGGCTGCTCGGTTCCCGGGATGCGCAGGATGATATTTTTCGACGTTCTCCTGATTTTTTTCTGCTGTAAAACGAGGCGTGCACGGCTCGCTCCCCGTTCTACCAGTTCCATCGCATCAAGATAATGAATGACGGCGCACGGCAGTTTCGGATTTTTTACGCCGCGCAGGGTGCGGTAGTCCGGCAGACGGTCCTCGTCTTTGTCCAGCGGCGTTCCGGTCAGGATCAGAAATCCGACGGCTCCTGCTTTTTCCAGTTTTTCATAGTTTTCTGCATTGGCACCGCCGTTGATCAGGACGATTTTCCCTTCTGCATGGGAAAGGCTGACCGGGTCGCCGTTTTCTACGTAGAGGAATGGTGCCTCCACGCCTTCCGGAGCGGTATTGGCTGCCGCGAAGCAGCCGCGGACGGTGTATGTTTTCTCATATGGCTCTGTGACCGTAAAGACAGCTTCGTCAACCTGCCATGTCTCAATCTCGAACGGCTCGCGGCGGATCTGCAATTCGCCCTGCCCCCATTTTTCTGCGATTTCAGAAAGTTCTTTTTCGATCCGGCAGGCCGCTTTTTCTTCGCCTTCCGTTCCGGCTTCGCGGATGTAGTTAAACTGGCTGACGAACGCATACTGCCGCTGGCCGCTGATGGTATTTGCTTTCATAATAATGTTATGTCCTTTTCTTTTCTTTTTTTATTTTCTTAAAGTTCTTCCAGTACCGCTCTCGCGCTGCGCACGGCTTTGACGTCCGTGCGGTAGAGGGTGTATTCGCTTAAGGATGGAAGTCCCATGTTCACATTTTCTTTCCGATACTGCATCGGGCTCGCCAGTTCGATTTTTCCGGACATGTGGTAGGCGGTCACGCCGGTTTTCGGATACAGCTCGCGGATCGCATCCGCGCAGATACCGCCGCCCGCCTGAATACGGATGCGTCCCGCCGCCTGGCGCTGCAGTTCGGCGAGAAGCTCTGCTCCTTTTACCGCACTGTTCTGCTGACCGGAGGTAAGAATGGTGTTCATACCGAGCGATACCGCCTGCTCAAGCGCTTCTTTGGGATCGCGGCAGACATCGAACGCGCGGTGCAGCGTCACAGACATGCCGTTTGCCGCCTCCATCAGCTGTTCCATCGCTGTCATATTCATTGTTCCATCCTCTTTCAGCACGCCGATCACAACGCCCTCTGCACCGAGTTCGCGATACATCGCAACTTCCTCGCGAATTTCTTCTAATTCATATGGGGTGTAGCAGAAATCCCCGAACCGCGGGCGGATCAATGCATGAATCGGAATGGTTGTCTGTCTGCGGATCACCTCAAACAGCTTCGGACTCGGCGTTGTTCCGCCGATCACCAGATTCTGACACAGCTCCAGCCGGCTCGCTCCGCCTTTTGCCGCCGCAAGCGCCGACTCCGCCGAGTCCACGCAGACTTCCAGGATATAATCGTTCATAAAATTCCCTCTGTTTTCGTAAGTTTTCTTTCTCTATCATACCCTATTTAGGGCGATTAGGAAAGAGCTTCTTTGGTTCACTTTCGTTCACTTCTGCTTCTGATGCAGATATTTTTCTCTCGTTGCCATGCCGCCGCGAATGTGGCGTTCAGACTTGTTCACATCCAGAATTTTTCTTGCCTCTGCCGCCAGACCCGGATTCACTTGTACCAGACGTGATGTCAGATCCTTATGCACGGTACTTTTGCTCACTCCGAATTTTTTCGCCGTCTGCCGTACGGTCGCTTTCGTCTCAATCATGTAAATTGCTGTCTCCACAGCACGCTCTTCGATATAGTCCCTCACAAAAAGCCTCCGAAGACGCTGTTTTTACAGTGTATTCGGAGGCTTTGATGGGTATGTCTTCTATTTTATTATTTGTAATATACCCATACCGCTTTTGTCTGTTCCAGCACCTGATCGATATCCCAGGTTTTTTCGGAATTTTTTCTGCTGTTTGGGTCGTTGATTTTCAGTCTGCCATTCTGCAATCCGGTAAGAACGATAAAATGACCGTTGCTGGTAAACTCCCCGGGTCCCATCAGGGCAATGATGGGGTTTCCGGCCTGCAGGTTGTTTTCCACCCGTTCCCGTTCCACAGGGATTTCTTTGCTGGAAAGGCCGATCTGCCGGGCTCCTTCCAGCATCAGAGACCAGGCGGTTCCGCTGCCGTCTACGGCATAGCCGTTCTGTGAGGCAAAATCGGCGACCCAGCGCGGATTTTTTGTGATATCGCCGGTCATGAAAATGGCAACCATGGAAAGTGCTGTCGGTCCGCAGCCGCTTAATCCCATCACTTCACCGGCATATCGGTGATAGCCCCATCTCTGATCCCACTGCAAGAGAAGCGGAACCTCCGATGCGGATGACAGGTCGCTCAGGTCAATCTCCGGCTCCTCCTCTTTTTTCAACGGATATTCTTCGACGAACGTCTCCGTCTCATTGTTTCTCTCGTAAAGCGACAACAGCTCCTCCGGGTACTGATCCATTGAAATGCCGTTTGCTTTCGCATACCGTTGGATCGGATTCTGCCGGAAGCGCCGCACACCGCCCAAAAACAGAAGACAGCCGAACAGCAATAGCAGCCCGCGGATCCGCCATACCTTTCTTTTTCGTCTCCGTGCTCTTTCTCTTCTTTGTATTATCCTTCTTTGTGTCATTCTTTTTTGTTCTGCTGTCTCTTGCCATTCCAGTGTATTGTCTTCACGGATCATGAAAAATCCCCCTCCCGATCTTATGGTGTACTCCCAAAATCTTTCTGTGCCTGATTTTGTGAGCTGATTGAGAGTACATTCTTCCTTTTCATCATAACAAATTTCCGATTTTTCTTTTTGTATATTTTCCGAAGAAAAACTGCTTTTTTTCCGTCTGCTTTCTTAAGATTTTTTGTATCTGTGCAAAGCCATGCGAAACGGAAGCAAAACCGCAAGCAGGAAAAAGATGGCAAATTCCGGAAATATCATTGAGAAAAAAGTTCAAAAATGGTAAAATAGGAAAAACAACATCTTTAAGCGGAGGATAAAACAAAATGAAAAAACTGAAAGTAAAAAAAGGCAGCACCTGTATGGCTTGTCTTGCCTGTGTGGGAGCATGTTCTGAGGCATTTTATAAGGTATTTGATCCGGACAAGGCATGTCTGCAGATCGTAGAGAAAAAGGCTGTTCGCCCGATCGCCTGTCCGCAGTGCGGTAAATGTGCCGAGGCCTGTCCGGAAGGCGCCATCACCCAGAACCCGAAGGGCGTTTACATGATCAACAAGAAAAAATGTACGGGATGCGGAGCCTGTGCGAAGGCCTGTCCATTTGGCCTGATCGTAAAAACCGAGGGAAATCCGGCTTCCAAATGTATCGCCTGCGGTATCTGCGCGAAAGCCTGCCCGATGGATGTACTGGAAGTTGTGGACGAATAATGATCCGAACTCTTAGATACCGCCAGGATCTCATGTAAGCACAGATCCTGACTCATTGCTCACATAAACATAAAAATGCACTGTGGAACGTCGTCGGACAATTCCACAGTGCATTTTTCTGTTAAACGAAAAACAATTGATTCCCGCTCGCCGACTGGCAGAATGATCGATGCCCGTTTCCGCAGACAGCATTCCGACAAAAAGGGACAAAATTTACAATTTTACTCCCGCGCCAGCAGAACCATCGATTTTGCCGGAAGCATCATGTTTTCTTTCATCTCTGCTCCATCCTCTGCGCAGCGTTTTCCATCGCAGAGCAGTTTCCAGTTTCCTTCCGGAAGTTTCTGCAAAGCTTCTTTTTCCCATGGATTGTAGAAGACGCAGACTGCGCAGCCATCCGGGTATTCCAGTTCGTAACCTGCGATCTGGTTCTCACGGAAAAATGTCTTTTTACAGTCCGGCTCGCACGTTCCGTATGCCTGAAATTTTCGGCGCAGTTTCAGAAGTCCGCGGTAATAGTTCACCAGCTCTTCCTGCTCTAAGGCGCGTGTCCAGTCAATTTTGTTGAGCTGCCATGACGATTTGAAGCTGTTTCCTTCGCCATGCTTCGTGCGCGCAAATTCCTCACCCGCCTGGAAAAACGGCATTCCCTTGCAGGTCATCACAATGCCCGCCGCCAGACGGTTCATCGAAAGCGTCCGCTCATCCATCTTGTCAAAATCCGGCTCCGCATCCTCCTTCCGCTTCGGATCGGACAGTTTTAATTTATCCCACAGTGTATAATTATCATGTGCCGACACATACGGAATCAGCTGGCTCGCATTGCGCGGCTCATAGGCTCCTTTTCCGTCCAGCCAGCCGTCTGTCGCGGAAAGTATTCCTGCTGAAAGACGCTCTTTTCCATTGACATAGCCTCCCTCTGCGGCAATGAAAACACTTCCCTTGATGGAATCTCTCGTATCGTCACAGAACATGGAAATGCCATCCATCAGCTTTCCGATATTCTGTTTATCCGAAGGGAAATATCCCTCCTGCATTGCGCTTGCCGCTGCTTTCCACGGTTCACCGTAAACCAGAATCTCCTCGCCGCGCGGCATCCGGTTCAGAGCTGTGCGGATCGCATTCATGGTCTCCGTGTCATGCAGTGCCATCAGATCGAAGCGGAAACCGTCGATATGATATTCCTTCGCCCAGTAACAAACCGAGTGAACCATAAAGCGGCGGAACATCTCCCGCTCACTTGCCGTCTCGTTTCCACAGTCGGAGCCATTGGAAATCGTGCCGTCCTCCCATTCACGATAATAATAGTAAGGAACTGTTTTCTGAAACGGCGAATCGAGATTGTACGTATGATTGTATACCACATCCATAATCACACCGATGCCGGCCTTATGCAGCGCCTGAACCATTTCCTTCATTTCCCGGATACGTACCTCCCCGTGGAACGGATCGGTTGCATAGGATCCCTCCGGCACATTGTACTGCACCGGGTCATATCCCCAGTTAAACGCTTCCGCATCATCTTCCGGCACACTGCCAAAATCGAAAACAGGAAGCAGATGCACATGAGAAATGCCAAGCGATTTCAGGTAATCGAACCCCGTCGCATGAATCCCGTCGCCGTTCAGCGTCGTGCCTTCTTCCGTAAACGCCAGAAACTTTCCACGGTGTTTATCCGAAATACCGCAATGCGGATCACTCGAAAAATCTTTCACATGAAGCTCATACACACAACGATCCTCCGGCCGGATTTCCGGTCTTTCATCCTGCTCCCAGCCTGCCGGATCCGTCTCTGCAAGATTCACCACCATGCTCCGCTCCGAATCAATACCGGAAGCCACGCCGTACGGATCTGTCGTATCAAAGACACCATCCGAGTGCAGGATATGATACGTATAATACGTTCCATACCGCGCTCCCTGCACTGCACAGCTCCAGACACCCTTTTCGCCGCGCGTCATCGCAATCGAGGCTATTTTTCGGTCCCCGCGCTCACGGCTGCTGCCGCAGGAAAACAGTTCCAGCGAAACCTCCATTGCTGTCGGCGCCCAGAGCTTCCATTCTGTCACAAACTGCTCATCCTTTTTCGGCATCTGCCAGTTTCCATCACATTCCCTGCTCTTTCTCACCGAGACACCGAGGTCATCTCCTTCGTACGTAAAGTTTTCCACAAATTCTTCCGATTCAAAAAAGCTTTTCCACTCCGCCGGCGTTCTTTTCACCACCGCATTCATCTTCTTTCCCTCCATTTCTTTGTAAACCCGCAGAATCTCTCCGACACTCCACGCCTGCGCATAGCAGCCCTTCGACATCACCGGCGCCGCACCATCATAAATCTCCGCCAGATGAAACAGACATCCTTCCTGCATCCAGCTCGCAAGACGGTCCAGTCCGCGGCGCACTTCCTGTTTTCCCTCCTTCGGGAAATAGTTCAGCACCGCACGGAAATACGCCCCAAGCGGAAATCCCCAGACTGTCCCCTGATGATATGCCCTGTCACGCTCCGGCTGACTTCCACCGATCCATGGATGAAACGCCGGATCCTCCATCTCCAATGACCGCAGTCCTGCTGTCGTATACAGCTTTTCTTTGACCGCCTGTAAGATCCGCTGCCCCTGCTTCTGACTCACCATCTGAAACGGAAGCGCCAGCACAAAGACCTGATTGCATCGGAACTGCTTCTCTTCATACGTGCCGTTCAGCACATCCTTCAGATATCCTTCCTCTTCCATCCAGAACTTTTCGAGAAAACTCTTCTTCACCTGCTCCGCAAGCTTCCCATACGCCGATCCATCCTTTCCGACAAACGGTGCCAGCTCTTCCAGAATCCTCAGACCATTATACCAGTATGCATTAATCTCCACCGGCTTTCCGTGACGCGGTGTCGGCAGCTCCTTGTCAATCCGCACATCCATCCACGTCACCTGCTCCAGGCCGCCCCCGGCCATAATCAGCCCGTCACTGTCCATTTTAATATGGAAATCCGTTCCCTTCTGATACCAGAACACAATATCCTCCATCACAGGAAACGCCTCGCGCACAAACTCCACATCTCCTGTCTCAAGGTAATACTCATACACCACATCCAGAAACAAAAGTGCCGCATCCACCGTATTATACATCGGAAGCGCATCCCCCTCCGGAAACAGGTTCGGCATCAGTCCTTCTTTTGTATATGCCATAAAAGTCCGAAGAATGCTCTTACACGCCTCATACTCCCCAAGTGCCAGCGTGCATCCCGGAAGCGAAATCATCGTATCCCGCCCCCAGTCCGCAAAATAAGGAAAACCAGCCATAATACTCTTTCCGCCTGTCGATGCGCGTTCCGTAATATACTGACTCGCACTCACCGCCAGCCGCTTTCCCACCGGATCAGAAATCCCGGACTTTTCCGCAATCATCTCCTGCCGCTTCTCTTCCTCTTCTATCCACAGCGCAATCCTTTCCTCATCCCACTTATCCACATCATCCGCGAGACTATACACAACAAAAAAGACCTGCTCCCTGCCGTCTCCCATCATCTCAAACCGAATCCGATGATTCACGACAGCACTTCCGATGCCATCTCTTCCATCCCGCGCATCCTGCTCAAAAAACAAATCCCTCCAGATCCTCTCCTTCTCCATCTGAAGCTCCCCATTTGTCCCATAAGAAAGAATCACACCATTGCTCGCAATACACTTCCGGTCCACCGCAAAATCCTGCCCCTCCTGCAGCTGCTCCCCCTTCGCCGCAAACCGCATCACCGGCCGAACCGAAAAACTCCCCTTCTTCCCACTTCTCACCCGATACCGGACAAGAACCGTATTCTCCCCCTGAACCATCCCAATCGTCTTCTCAATCTCAACCCCCTTCACCCGGTAAAACCATACCGGCAGACTCCCCATCTCAAACCCTTCCAGAAACCGAAACCCCTCCACATTCTGCGTCCGATTCACAAACTCCTGTGAAAACAGCTCCGTCTCCTCACCATCCACCTCCAACGTCTCCCAGACATTCGAAATCAGATGCTCCCGCACCGTAGGCGCCTTCAATGCTCCCATTAACAGCGCCTGATCATTCCTCGCCGCATTCCCCATCACCGTCAGCGAACAATAACCTCCCAGTCCGTTTGTCAGCAAAAAACACTTCTTTTCTCCACTCCGGAAATCCATCCACTCCGAAGCATTCAGTCGAATCCTATCCATACCCAAAAACCTCCAAATTTCACACAATATCTTCCCGAAACTTTTCTGTTCTCATAAAATCAAGCACAAAAAACTCCGAAAATATTTTTTTCATTCTATCTCCAAACTTTGCACCAGTCAACAAACTCACGCCGATTCGCCCTCCGGGCGAATCCAGCCCCTCTCCCCGTCCTCCAACACACTCTCCCCTTCCACACACAACAATCTCACGCCGATCTGCCCTCCGGGCGAATCCAGCCCATTCTCCCGTCCTCCAACCCCAGGATCTGGCTCCGGCGTCGTGGCACCTGCCGCGCAGACGGGCGCATTGGCATCGGCAGCATGCGGATGATGCACGCGTGGGAGGCAGTGGAGTGAGGATGACGGACGGCCATCCAGGCCGGAAGTCAAGAGGCTCTGAGACGGGAAATCATCAGATTTCCTGTCGAATAGCCTCGGTTCCTCAATCCACCGCCTCCCACACGTCATCATCCGCCCGCCGATGCCACCGCGCCCGTCTGTGCGGCAGGTGCCACGGCGCCGGAGCCAGATCCGTCCCTCCCCCCCACACACAAATAGAGCAGCCGACCCCTCATCGGCTGCTCCACAAATCATCCTTTGACGGCTCCTGAAAGCCCATCTGTATAATATCTCTGCATTACAACAAACAAAATCGCAATCGGCACCGAAATGCAAACCGCGCCCGCCGCAAAACAAGTATACCAGCTGTCGATATACTCCTTCTCCAGCATCTTCCAAAGTCCCAGTGCCACCGTATAATATTTCGCATTCGCGCGGCAGATAACCTTCGCGAAAATAAAATCCAGCCATGGTCCTAAGAATGCACTTAAAACCGTGTACACAATAATCGGTTTACTCAGCGGAATTGTCACCTTCGTAAACACCTGGAATCTCGTCGCTCCATCCAGATAAGCCGCCTCATCCAGTGCCTTCGGAACCGTATCGAAAAATCCCTTTGCAAGCAGGAATCCCGCTCCGGAACCGCCCGAGTACACCAGAATCAATGCCACGCGGATCATTGATCCCTCCGAAAGACCAACTGCCTTTAAGATATAGTAGACAGCAACCATCGACATAAATGCCGGGAACAGACCTAAGATCATCGCGATGTTCATGTAAGTCTTACGGATTTTAAAACGCATTCTCGACATACAGTAAGAAACCGAAAGCACGAATACCGTAGAGATCAGACAGCTGAACACAGCAATGATAAACGTATTCTTAAACATCTGCGGAAAGTCCAAAACCTGCGTATCTGTAAACAGACGCACATAATTATGAAGCGTATATCCCTTTGGGAAAAAGCTGGTAACATAAGATCCCTTCTGTGTGCTGAAGCTTAAGAGTGCAATCCACAGAACCGGAATCACCCATACAATCGCAAGCAGTGCCAGAACCACATGTACAACCACATCGGAAATCATTCCGCGCGCTTTCATGGAGTGTGTTTTTTTCTCTTTGTTATTCATTATTGGAATCCCTCCTCGTTCTTGTAAGAACCAGTATTCCGGTACGTGATCAGTGAAACTACCGCCAGAATGACAAAGGTAAGAATACCGACAACCGCACCAACGTTAAAGTACTGTAAGTCAACCGTCAGCTTGTACAGCCAGGTAACCAGAAGGTCCGTCTTTCCGGCGGTTGCTCCGACCGGAACCGGTGCTCCTGCAGTCAGCAGATAGATAACGTTGAAGTTGTTGATATTACCCGTAAACGTTGTAATCAGATACGGAGTCGTGACAAACAGCATATACGGCAGCGTAATTTTAAAGAAAATTGTCACAGGGCCTGCGCCGTCCACACGGGCTGCCTCGTAAAGCTCACCCGGAATGTTCTGTAAGATACCGGTAACCTGCATCATGGTAAACGGAATACCAACCCAGAGGTTGATGATAACAACCGTTGCTCTCGCCCAGGTCGCATTTGTCAGGAACGGAAGCGGACTGCTGATCAGACCGGCCTGAACCAAGAGGTTGTTGATCAGGCCGTTGTCCTTTAACATCGTACGCATCAGAAGAAGAGAAACGAACTGCGGAATTGCAGCGGAGAGCATAAAACAGAATCTCCAGAATCCCTTGATGCGGGTTGTTTTACGATTGATGACAATCGCAAGAATCATACCAAGAATATAGTTCAGGAAGGTAGCGAGCACAGCCCAGATCAGGGTCCATCCAAGAACAGACCAGAATGTCTTGCCGATCGAGTTGCCCATGCCAAGAACCGTACTGAAATTTTTCAGTCCAACCCAGTGAAAAATCGTCAGATGGTCGCCGACTTTACTGTAGCTGGTGAAAGCCATACAGATCATAAAGACCAGTGGAAGGATTGTGAAAATCACAATACCGAGAATCGGAAGTGTCAGCAGGGTCCAGTGCAGTCTTTTGTCAACGAGTGCTTCCAGATCCTCTTTGATGGTGTTGATATGTTTCCCTTCCTTTGCGCGACACTCTACCTCGTAAGCGCTCTTCATATTGACACGCCAGATCATAAAGAAGAGAACCGTAATAAAAATCGTTGCCACTCCGTAGATCAGGAACAGAATTGTCATATCGCCGCCGGTATATTCATAAATACCCTTGGCCTCGTTCCACACCTCTTCCTGCGCACGGCCGCCCAGGGTGATGAGATGATAGAGATTGTTGATACCGCCCTCGATCATAAACAGGAGATACGCAATTTCTACTGCCAGAAATAAAATACCCTTTACGATCTGTTTGTGAGCCAGATTTCCCAGTCCCATGACAAGCATGGAAAGCTTCGTGAGCGCATCGCCCTTTGTGATGGCTTTTGTCACCGGATAGGGAGTCTCAAACTCTTTGGCGCGTTTTTTCAATGATGCCATAATCTATCCTTTCCGAAAGACAGGCATTGTCAATCCTGGTGTCTGACAATGCCTGTGGTTTCAATCCTGTTGATTTCCGAACACTTCAGTGCCTGTCTTGCTTACTCGACTGCAGAAGTATTCATGCTTGTGTTCAGTTTCTCTGTCATTTCTGCAGCGTTATCATGGGTAACTTCACCGTTGACCAGAGATTTACCAAAATTCTCTGCCGGAGTCCAGTAGTTGCTCATATTCTTAACGAACGGCTGGATGATAGAAGTATTGTTGAAGGTATCGTTCTGAGCAGTTACCAGTGCATCGTCTGTGATCTGGGAAAGCAGCTCTTCGTTACACGGAACTACGTTTCTCAGTTCATAGTGTGCTTTCTGAGCATCTGCGCTTCCGAGATATCTTGCAAGAGCAACTGCAACCTGCGGATATTCACAGTTCGGATTCACACCGATTGCTTTAGAACCGGAGAAGGATTTCATCTGTTTCTCCTCACCGTTGATGGTGATAGTAGGAAGCTGTACAACACCGTAGTTGTCGCCGAGTGCCTCTTTGACTGCGGACGCATCCCAGGAACCGGAGAACATTGCTTTTACAGAACCGTCACGCAGACCGGAAAGACCGGATCCGTCTGCATCAGATACGAAGTTCGGATTGTTTACCAGGTCAACCAGGTAATCGGTCACTGCTTTTGCTTTGTCGCCTTCGAAGTCAACGCCTGCTGCCTCGTCTGTTCCGTCCTCACCGAACAGAGTACATCCGTTTGCTACGTAGAAGGAAGCAATGTACCAGGAGTTTGTAATCGGGAAGGAAATCTTGTCTTTTGCGATCATGGTATCCAGGTTTTTCACTTCATCCTCAGTGAATGCAGATTTATCATAGTACATAAACCAGGTGTTTGTGGTGAATGGTACACCGTAGATATCGCCGTCAACGGATACGGAATCTACAATTGCCTGAGAGTTGTTCTCTTTTACCTCCTCAACTGTCTGTCCGCCGAGTTTTGAAATTCCGTTTGCAGCGATCAGGGATGTCAGGTTGTCGTTTGCAAACATGTAAACATCTGCTGCTCCTTCAACGTCCTGTGTTACGGTATCTTTTGCATCGCTCTCTGCGCATACACCGTAATCAAAGGTAATGTGCCAGGATGGATGCTCCTCTGCAAACTGATTGCACATGGTCTGCAGCCACTCACCGCTGTCGCTTGCCTGATCCTCTGATGGAGACCATACGGTAAGGGTTGTGGTAATTTCCTCTTCCTCTGCTGCGTTGGAAGCAGATGCGCTTGTGCTTCCTGCCTCGGATGTGCTCTTGGAATCGTTTCCGGAAGCGGCATTTGAAGAACCGCTGTCGCTGTTTCCGCATCCTGCCAGCATGCCAACTGCAAGTGCTGCGGTCATCATAATAGATACTACTTTCTTTTTCATATTGAAAATCCTCCTTATATGATTTTTCTTTCTGGAACGTCTGCTGTCATATCGCATTTGCTGCTTGGTATCTCTCGTTCTTGTTGATTTTATTATAGCAGTTGGCGAATTTTTCTGAAATATCAAGAATCTATGATCTATGTTGGATTTCTACGTTACATTTCTACACCGGAGCGTATCCGAAAAATCATTTCCGCGATCTGCAGAATTCTTTTCCGCAACAAAAAAAGAGGCAGCGCACCGTTTTTCCGGTGCGTCCTGCCTCCTCTTCTGTTTTTTACCCTGTTTTTTATCCTGTTTTTTATTCCGCCTTCTGCTCGGCTTTTTCTTCTGTCTTCTGATCTTCCTGTGAACTCAGGCTTTTCCTTTCCTGAATCATCTCCTGAATGATTTCATCTCCGCCTTCCTCCTGCCACTCTTTTACAAAATCATCAAAAGAAGAAAGCTCAGACTCGCCCCGGATAATTTTTAAAAAGGTCTCCGATTCCAGTTCTTTTAAGGTGTAACGATATGCTTCTGTGGTCTTCGTCCGGGTCGGATAAATCGTGTTCACTCTTTGAATCTTTTCGTCGCTTAAAAGCGAGCAGGCTGTGATACGGGATAAATACGCGCTCCACTCTTCCGCACTCGCTGTTTTCGGGTTCTCCAGATAGGCGCGGCATACCTTTTCGAACGATCTTTCCAGAATTTCCAGCTCATCCTCCGATTTTTTCCCGTTCAGTGCCGCCTGCAGATTTTCGTAACAGATCGTCAGTGCATGATTGTAGTCGAGATTGATTGCTAAGGGGCGTGCTGTCGGATCGATATTTCCCGTATAATATTGCTGAAATTCTCCCCTTGGATCATCGTAGGAATAACGCATATAATCAAACATCACCGACAGAATCTTCGGCACAAGCTCCGGATATTCATACCCTTTTCGCACTACCACATAATTTCCGGTCAGCTTTTCGTTGCAGTACCGCACACTTCCATCCTTCCCGGTCCGGATCAGAAACGGCTGCCAGTCGGCCTCCGGATCCGTCTCATGACAGCGCCAGAGCGGATTGTTCGGCGCCCACCACGGTGCGAAGAAAATGCCGCAGCATCCCTGGGCAATGAGATCGGCAATGTCATCCGGTGTGCGGATCAAAAAGTCCCGGTCAAGGACGCCCTCCTGGTACCAGTCAGCCAGCATGCCAAGTGCATCTTTTACATTGGGCTGAACGGAACCATAAACCGGCATTCCTTCCGCATCCGTCAGCCATCTTCCCGGATATGCATCAAATGAGGCAAAAATAAGATTCATGCCGTATTCCGAGGAAATACCCGTGCCGCCGTACAGAGTTGTGCTGACTGCAAGGCCGATGTTACCCTTCTCCTGGTTTGCCGGATTCTCCTCTGCAAACGTCAATGCAATATTTTTCACATCACCGATCGTTTCCGGTGCGGAAAGTCCCAGTTTTTCCATCCAGTCCTTCCGCACCCAGAGAAGATTCGGACCGTCTGAAATGTTGGTTTCCGGGAATGCCATCAGCTTTCCGTCAAAGGTACAGCTCTGCAGAATCTCCTCACCGTAGCTTGCATAAATATCCTTGATACGGTCGCTGGCACAGTTTGCATAAACCTCTGTAAGATCGGCGAGTTGATCGTTTTTCTGCATGGCATTCATCGTTTTCTGGTCTACAACCATGATATCGGCAATGTTTCCTGTTGCAATCATGGTAGAAATGCCGACGTTATAGGTATCTCCATTGTTTTCATAAACATCCTCGTTCTGTGCATTAATGATTTCGCGGATCAGGCGTGTATAGGCATTGTCCTCATAGGTTTCTCCCTCCGGGAGATTGGAATTATTCACGCCCGTCATTTTTGCCAGCGTGTACGTGATAGTCTCCGGGTAACGTCCGTACGGCGTTGTTTTCGCTTCCATAACAGCCGCAGCCTCGTTCCCGGCTGCATCGGAAACAGAATCATTTCCTGCTGCGCCACTTTCTCCACAGCTGCTCAGCGCCATTCCCGCTGCCAGCAGTACAGCAAGGCCTGCCGCAAGTTTTTTTTGCATCATGCCTGTACCTCCCTTTCCACGCCCGGAATCCGTACCGTCACTTTCGTTCCCTTTCCCGGCTCACTCTCAATCGAAAGACCATACGCTTCTCCGTATTCGAGCTGAATCCTGGAATTGACATTCCGCACACCGTAGCCGCTGCTCTTCTCCGTCAGAATGGTCTGTGCTTTTTCCTGTTCCATGCCAACGCCATTATCCGCCACGGAAAGCACCACACAGTCTCCGTCACGCCGTCCGCTGATTGTGATCACGCCGGGCTCACTGCCGCGCCGCCGGTCAATTCCATGCGCAATCGCATTTTCGGCAAGCGGCTGCAGAATCAGGTTCAATGTACGGTAATCCAGAATATCCTCCGCCACATCCATTTTAACCGTAAAGCTGTAGTCATGAAACATTTCCTGAATTTGCAGATACGAACGCACATTGTCGATCTCCTCGCGGATGGACATCGTATTTTTGCCTTTGTTCAGGGAAGTCCTGTAGTACCGCGAAAGCGCCAGCGTCGCCTTGCTGATATCATCCGAACCGATTTCCAGCGCTTTCCAGTTGATCAGCGACAGGGAATTATACAGAAAATGCGGGTTAATCTGTGCGCGGAGCGCCGTCATCTCATACTGTTTCTGGCGGATGCGGCTCTCATAGACTTCCTGAATCAGCTGACGGATGCGTGACAGCATCTGATTAAAGCCACGCGTCAGATCACCGATTTCATCCCTTTCTGTAGAAACCAGTTCCACTTCCAGATTTCCTTCTTCTACCTCGGACATTGTCATTTTTATCTTTTCAAGGCGGTGCGCCATGTTTCCGGAGAATTTCATAATCACGACCGCAGAGAAAATAACGCAGCCTGCCCACATCAGAAGAACCATCAGAAGAATCGGCTGCATCGGACTGATGATGCCTTTTTTCGGCAGATAGCACGCGGCATGCCATCCATTCTGCTCAATCTCCTTTTCCAGGAGAATGTAGTTCGCTGTATTCTGCTTCTCTTTTTTTTGTATCTTCTGAAAGTCTGAAAATTCCATCTGGTATTTTGCATTCCTGGTCATCTTCTGATTTTCATACAGCACTTCTTTGTCCTCATTGTAGACGAAAACACCGTAATCCTCATTAACTGCAAGCTCCATGGAGCCAAAAATCTTACTGTAGTCCATGGAAATGTATAAAAAACCGCCTTTTCCGTCATCAATCAGCGGCATAGACCGCACCAGCGTCACCGTTCCCTGATCCATATCGGCATACCAGTGAACATCATTGTCTGCCGGTGCTGTCCATTCATCATTTTCCATTTCCCGCGCCGGACGCAGATACGTGCCGTGCGGAATGACGAAATCACGCACATAGACCGTAGACTGTCGGATTTCCGGGTAAAAATAACTTAAGGAATCCATCATCGGATCAAACTCTTTCACCATGCGCTCGTATGCTTCGAAGCTGTTTTTGTCTTCTGCCTTTATAATCTGAACAATCGTCTGGTCGAATGCCAGATAGTCCGACATACTCTGGTGCAGCGCAAGCTCCGTATTCACATCGTCCACTGCCTGATCAAAGGTGGTCTGCAGATTTTTGATCTCACGCTCGACAAGTACACGGCGCATCTGGGTGTAAAACAGTGTGAACATCAGGCACATTGGGAAAAGGCCTGTGAGAACATAAGCCACGATAAGCTTCCGGTGTACCTTCATATCTGAAAATGCTTTTTTTATTCTGCCGGCAAATGATGTCATCTTACTCCCCCTGATCCCGGTATTTCTGCGGGCTGATTCCAAAAAATTCGCGGAAGCTCTGACAGAAATAGGACACATTCACAAAACCGCATTTTTCGCAGATTATACCGATTTTCTCATTCGTATTTTCAAGCATCTCCCGCGCACGCTCCATGCGGAAGCTTTTTAAATAACGGCTCAGGTTTTCTCCTGTATTTTTCTTGAAAATGCTGCTCAGGTAATTCGGTGTCATGCCGACCTCGCGCGCAAGCTGGTCGACGCCCATGCCACTGTCAGAATAGTTCTCACAGATATACTGTTTAATCTGCTCGACTTCTCTGCGTTTCGCAACACCGCCGTCTGCGCGGAAGACCGTTTCGAGCCGGTCAATACCCATACGGACCGCTTGAATCACACCGGCCATGTTGCTGCTGTGATACAGAGCGTCGATCTCACGGTCCAGCTCTCGCTCATCTTTTCTCTCGAGATTGTCGTAAATCTCTTTCAATAAGTTGGAAAACATAAATTTGATGTAAATCTGAGAAAAAATCGTCTGGTGCTCATACTTTTCGCAGAACTGGTCAAAGTGTTCACGCAGGCTCTCCAGATCCTTCATGCGAATGTCCTGCTGGATCTGGCGGATCAGGATTTCAGCATCGATCTGCACCAGCACCTCGGACTGCTCCTCCTGAAAAGGAAGAAAAACATGGTTTCCCGTGTGATAAAAGCGCCGCTCCATGAGCTGCTCCGTCTGTGCAAATGCATCGTAAAGCTCAACGTCCGGCGTGATCTCACCCGACACGGCCAGAAAGCATTCCTGGTCCCACATTTCACGAATATAATGGTACAGCTTCCGTCCGAACGCTTCCCAGCCGCCATCCGGCTCCTCGCTAAAAAACAGGATGGACTGCTGTGGGTTCAGGTTCAGATAGTGAAAGGGCATCTGCAAATCGCTCTGCATCTTTTCAATCTGTTCGCTGTTTACCTGTTCAAAATAGTTGTTGGCACACTCCAGCAGTACCATACGGCAAAAATCCCGGACAAAGCTCATATCGAGAAGCGTCTGTGTTTTCTCCTGCATTGCGCTGCGGCTCTGCCCATTGACCATCAGATACAGCAAATGTTCCCGCAGAAACTCCATACTTTCGTCCTTCCGTTTTTCCTCGCGCTCACTTTTTGCAAGCTTTTCCGTGATTTCACCAACCACCTTTTCAAATTCTTCCGGGTTGACCGGTTTTAAAATATAGGCGGAAACACCGTAGGAAATCGCCTTTTTTGCGTAGGAAAACTCATCATACCCACTGAAAATCACCGTTTCCGTCCCCGGATACTCCTCATGAATCCGGGAAAGAAGCTCAATTCCATCCATGAACGGCATATTGATGTCGGTCAGCAGTACGTCTATCTTCTCTTTTTCAAATACCTCCAGTGCTTCCTCCCCATTGGAGGCCTCCAGAATATTTTCCCGGATATTCATCCGCGCAAGCAGCATCCGAATTCCCTTTCGTTCTATCATTTCGTCATCTACAATCAGATATGTGTACATGTAGTTATTCCTCTTTCTAAGCAGCATTACATATTATTTCTATTATACCATTTTTCGTTTAAAATTGTATAGCTTTTGCCGCTCAAAACCGTTCCCGGAAACGCCGGAGCCGTAACCATTTCAAAAAAAATGAAATCCGGAACGGTCTCCGATTTTTCGATCCGTTCCGGATTTTGTTTTTCACTTCTGTTTTTACTTTTTATTTCTGTTTTCTGTTCTGAATTCCTGCTTTTCCTCAATGAATAAAGAACGCGTCCTCTTCCTCGTCTTCCACAACCGGCATCACCGGGTTATACTCGGTTTCCACCAATTTTTTCACCAGCTCGTGATCGAAGTTGCGGCGGATTTCACAGGTTCTGTCGAAAATCATGGTTGCTTCATCCCCTGGGGTGCATGCCGGCCAGTTCGGGAGGGATGGGGTTTCCGGACTTCCGTAGCGGGCAAAGTTGATCCAGGCGGTGGCCATACGCTCCTGCAGACGGTCTGTTTCGCCCGGGACATTGCATACGGCGATGCGGTCGATGTTATGGAATACGAACGGAATCTCGGCACAATGCCATGCGGCTTTTCCGCCATCGATCGGGAATTCATAGGTAAACTGATAGGAATAAGTCGGCGCTTCTGTAAACTCCGATTTCTGACGAATGAATTCGATCGTGTCCGGACGGAAGAACGTATCCACAGACCACAGATCCACAATTGTTTTGTCCGGATATGCTTTTTCAAAAAGAGAAATCAGCTCCGGCGTTGCATCACCATATTTTCTCGTCAGGAACGCAATCTGTTCCTCACGGTTCATCTCATGTTTTCCCGGCACAACCGGTCCAAAATCAAACTCACCGATGTTGGTTCCTGCCAGCACAGGAATCGTTTTAGCGTGATCCGTAAATCCGCACTTGATCGGATTTCCGCGGAACCAGCCATTCTCCATCGGTCCCTGTCCGATATAGCAGCCTTTCGCAGCAACCTCTGCCTCAACTTTATTGTACGCATTTGACAGCTCATAATACGGGATCGTCTCAAGCTTCTCCACCTCGGACTCGTCCAGATTCAGTTCTTTTAACAGAGCCTTCACAATCGCGGTGCCGTCTCCGTCCTCTTTCTGATAAACCTTTGCCTCATAAACACCGCTCTCGATGATACCCTTCTGGAACAGGCCGTCTGCTGCCGGCGTATTCATCAGCGTTGCCACCTTCATACCGCCGCCGGACTGACCGAAAATCGTAACATTCTCCGGGTCTCCGCCGAATGCCGCGATATTGTCATGTACCCACTGCAATGCAGCTACCATATCTGCGTTTCCTGCATTCGCAGAATTTTTGTATTTTTCGCCAAACGGCGAAAGATCGAGATAACCGAGGATATTCAGCCGATGGTTCACGGAAACAACAACGACATCACCGAACTCGCTTAAGTGATCCCCCTCATATGCCACATGCTCAATCGCAGAACCGGCGCTGAAGCCGCCGCCGTGGAGCCATACCATGACCGGCTTTTTCGCACCCGGATCAAGACTCTGTGTCCAGACATTCAGGTTCTGGCAATGCTCGTCCTGCGGCCAGTAACGATGCGGTACCAGCACCTCCATGTTCGGCTCATCCTGCTTTAAAAGCGGACATACATAGCCGTACGCCAGTGCATTTTTGATTCCTTTCCATGGTTTCACCGGCTGTGGCATCTGGAAACGGTCCGCCTCAGCGTAATGGATTCCATGAAACGCGTATGTCGTATTCAGGCGGAAGCCGCGTACCTTTCCCGCCTTTGTCTCTACTACCGGATCTGTTTTACTGCATACAAAATAATCTCCCATATTTCAGTTACCTTCTTTCTATCCTGTTCTGTGACGCGCAGTTTCCAAAAAACCACCGCAAAATCCCCCTGATCTTTCCGTTTTTGCACCGGTCTTTGAAGCATCTGTTGTTTTTGCATTTACGCATCTGCTCCTTATTATACCAGACAATTTTTTCAGAAACAATTCTTTTCACTTTTATTTTCGGCTGTTTATATCAATAAAGTCCGAAAATCGCGTCAAAAACTGATATTTCCATCACAACTTCAAAGTGCTACAATAAAAAAGAAGGTAAAATCAACGTAAAAAAGGGGACTACTATGACGAAAACAGTACAAAAGAGCAAAGCCCGCGATATGACCCAGGGCTCCATCTGGAAACAGCTTCTTCTCTTCTCGCTTCCGCTGATGGCCGGAAATCTCTTCCAGCAGCTTTACAACACCGTTGACAGCATCGTTGTCGGCAACTTTGTCGGCAAGGAAGCACTCGCCGCCGTCGGCTCCGTCGGTCCGATCATCAATTCTCTGATCGGCTTTTTCATGGGACTTTCCACCGGTGCCGGTGTCATTATCTCTCAGTATTATGGCGCAAAGGCGGATGAAAAGGTCAGCCGCACCGTCAGCACGACACTGGTGATGACATTTTTTCTCTCTATTGTCTTTACTATTCTCGGCATCTTCATTACACCGTACATGCTCCGCATGATGAGTACGCCGAACGACGTCATCCGCGAGTCAGCAACGTATCTTAAAATTTACTTTGGCGGTGTTGCCGGTCTGATGTTCTACAACATGGGCTCCGGCGTTCTCCGCGCTGTCGGCGATTCCCGTCATCCGCTGTATTTCCTGATTTTTTCCGCTGTTGTCAATACCGTGCTCGATCTTTTGTTTGTCGTTTCCTTCGGCATGGGAATCGAGGGTGTGGCGCTTGCAACCGTTATTGCACAGTGCCTTTCGGCGGTTCTGACGCTGTATGTGCTGACCACAACAGACGGCCCATACCGCATCTGTTGGAAAAAGCTCTGCATGGACTGGTCTTTGCTGTACCGCATCGTCTGCGTCGGACTGCCGGCAGCGATCCAGCAGATGGTGACTTCCGTTTCCAACGTTTTCGTGCAGTCCTATATCAATGTATTCGGCTCGGATGTTATGGCAGGCTGGAGTGCCTGCATGAAAATCGACCAGTTTATGATGCTGCCGATGATGAGTGTTGGTCTTGCTTCGACCACCTTCACCGGACAGAACGTCGGTGCCAGCTACATTGACCGTGCAAAGAAGGGTGCTACAACCGCATTCCTGCTTGCTGAGCTTGTAACCATTGTGATGATGATTCCTCTGCTGATTTTCGCTCCGCAAATGGTCTATCTGTTTAACCAGGAGGCAGCTGTGATTCGTTACGGAACCCTGTTCCTGTATCTCCTCTCCCCGTTCTACATTCTCTGCTGCGTCAACCAGGTTTATTCTAACGTCCTGCGTGGCGCAGGAGACACCAGAACACCAATGATCGTAATGCTCGGAAGCTTCGTCGTGTTCCGCCAGATTTACCTGTTTGTGATGTCTCATATATTTGATTCCATCATTCCGATTGCACTTGGTTATCCGGCGGGATGGCTGGTATGCAGTGTTCTGATTTATGCCTGCTATCGGAAATTCCGATGGGATAAAGGAATGCGGAAAAACTGAAGGATTCCTTTCCGGACATAAACAAAAGGGGCTGTTGCACTAAGAAAATGAACGTAGTGCGACAGCCCCTTTTTTCGCATTATTTTTTCAGGAGTGCTGCTGAATGCTCTTTAATCAGAACAACTCTGCAATCGCCGCGATCTTCTCACAGTTTTCCGGCAGCGGACCATTGATTTTCGGTGACTGGCGCGTTGCCACGTAACAGCTTGCGATTCCGGCAGAGGCTGCACCGTGGCAGTCAGCGATGTCGTCATTTCCTGTCATCAGGCATTCTGCCGGATCGAGGTGATACTGCTTCAGCAGCATCTCATAAAACGCCGGATCCGGCTTTTTCACACCGGCATCCGATGAGAGCAGGATTCCATCAAAATATCTTGTCAGGCCGAGCAGGGAAATTTCCGGCGCGGTGAAAAGCGCCTGTGCGTTGGACAGCAGAAAAACCTTCTTTCCTGAGTCTTTTAAACGCTGCAGCATTTCCGGCACGCCGGGGAACAGTTTCAGTTCTTCTATCGAAATCGCACGGAACATTTTCGCCAGATCCGCAATTTCTTTTTCCGTTACCGAAACAGCTTGATCCTCAAACAGCTGCCGGAACACATCCGCAATGTCGATTTCCGGTACATGGCTGCCGCGGCATTCCATTTTAAGCGCAGCTTCCTGCTCTTTGATTTTTGTCTCATACGCCATCCGGAGTTCTTTCGGCTCATAGGCGGCCCCTTTCATGCCGAAGAACAGGCTCATTTTTTTCCAGAGATACGCTTTCTTTTCATTCGTATGTATATCTACCAGAGTTCCATATAAATCAAAAATATAATTCTGATACATCCTTCATCATCCTTTCTTACGGAAAGTTTTCCACACGACACGTATTCTACCAGACTTTTCTCCACAATTCCATGTCTTTTTTCCAGACTTCCTATCTTTTTTCTCCACCCGGGCTTTCCATCAGACCAGATCGTTGAACTCTGTTTTGCAAAAAAATTCCCCCGTACAGATTTTGTCCGCAACAGGGGAATTCATTACATCTCACAGTTTCCTGCGAATTGTAATCTTTGATTTACTTTCTCGCATCCAGCATTTCTTTCACCAGACGAATATACTCCGGTGTTGTTCCGCAGCAGCCGCCGACAATGCCTGCACCCGCGTCTACCAGAATGTTCATATATTTTGCAAACGTCGGCGCATCCATGCTGTAGATTGCCTCACCGGTCGGCGTGATTTTCGGCAGGCCGGCATTCGGTTTTACAATAACCGGTACTCTTGCCACTTTTTTCATGGAATTTACGACTGCCTCAAGCTGATCCGGTCCGACCGAGCAGTTCAGTCCTACGGCGGATGCTCCCATTTCCTGCAGTGTCTCAACTGCTTCCACAGCGTTTCCGCCGAACAGGGCAGAACCGTCTGCTTCCAGCGTCAGAGAACACATAATCGGCAGATCGCAGACAGAAAGTGCAGCATCCATAAAGACACACGTTTCGTCTACGCTCAGCATCGTCTCCGCTACCAGAAGATCAACGCCCGCATTTGCTACCGCTGTTACCTGCTCTGTGTAGGATTCCAGCAGCTCTTCATAAGAGAGATCGCCTTTTGGCTGCAGCATTCTTCCCGGTGTGGAAAAATCTCCCGCAATCAGCGCACCTGTTCCGGCAAGCGCTTTTTTCGAAATGTCCACCAGGCGTGCATTCAGCTCCTCCACCTCGTTTTCTCTTCCATAATCCGCTAATTTCAATCTGTTTGCACCAAAGGTCGGCGCATAGACAATCTGGCTTCCCGCCTCCACGTAAGCCTTCTGTAAATTTGCCAGAATATCAGGATGCTCCAGAACCCAAAGTTCTGTACTGACTCCTTTTGGCATTCCCGCTTTTGTCAGATTTGATCCGGTTGCGCCATCCAATAAAATGACACCTGCTCCGGCAAGCTGTTCAAATTCTTCTCTTGTCATTTTCTTTTCTCCATTCTGCCCGAGTTCCCTGCAGCACATGTCCGCGTATACTGACAAATCCCGGCTGTTTTTTCTGAACCTGCCGCACTTTTCGCGTCAAATTCATGTTCAGTATAGCATTGTATTGTTTTCCCGACAAGTAGAAAAGAGGTATCCGTTTTGGATACCCCTTCGTCTGTTTCTGTTCACGGATGTTCAGCAAACCCCGACATTCTCAATCATGATGCGCGTCTGAATGATGTGTCTCCGAATGATGCGTCTCCGAATGATGTGTCCTGCCCGAGCTGTTCCCCCCACCGGACGGGATATTCTTCGGTGACCCCGGAGACAAATTTGTTCCCTGGTTCACACGGGTTGCTTTCTGTCCATTTTCCACCTGCGAGGATGCCGATACCGTTGAAACACCCGAATCGGAACTGTTTTCCGTTGCAGCATTTTTTCCACACGCAACGAAAGCCAATACTGCTGTACCGACAAGTACGGAAATTACTGCCTTCTTCATTTCTCCACCTTCTTTCCTGGTACATCGTTTTCGCCTGAACATTAGAGCGTGTCTGAAAAATTATTTCCGCAATTTGCGAGATACACTCTGGTTGTAATTTCATTTTAAATGAACTTCTTACTATTGTCAATTTACTCTACAAATTCCCTATTATTTTCTTTTTTTTGTTCAAAAATATTTTCAGACACAAACAGCAGCCGGACCCCTCTCCCGGATCCGGCTGCCGTTTGTCCTGTATCGTATGCTTTTATTCTGCAGTGCTTGAAGACGTCGAATCAGTGCCTGTGCTGCTTGTCGATGTCGTTTCGGTACTGCCTGATGTCGTGCTGTTAGACGTTGTACTATCCGTTGCTGTACTGTCCGTTGTTGTGCTGTCGGTTGTGGTTCCATCTGTGGAATCTGTAGAAGCGCTGTCAACTGTCATCGTATACAGATCTGCGTCCGTTACTTCAAGCTTTTTCCAGTTGGATGCGACCTTGATATCGCTCTCCTTTACCCATCCATCCAATGTATCGTTGTACTTATCCGATTTGCGGTTGGAAATGATAGTCTGTCTTCTGGACTCGGTTTTGTCCTCGTCGAATGCTTTATCTACACGGATCACATAATATGCATCGTCGCCTTCGATGACACCGTCATAATACTCGCCATCCTTCAGCTTTGCTGCTTCTTCCGCTACTTTATCTCCAAGAGAACAGGTATCGTCATCGTCTTTCTCCGATCCGGTTCCAAAGGATGTCTCGGAAGAGGTCAGATAAGAAACCTCAGAGGAGGAATCGCTGGCGGAACTGCTCGATGTGCTCGCGCTTGAAGCGTCGGATGCGCTTGTGTCGGAAGCATCGGAAGAAGAGCTGCTCTCATCGGAGCTGTCGGCAGAATCGGTGGAATCTGCGGTATTCTCCGCATTTAACTGATCGTTCAGCTCCTTGCGCAGATCGGTAAACGATGCGGTTGCCGGATCCTCAGACTCTTTTAAGAGATCCAGGAATCTCTGTGCGATTTCTTTCTTTGCCGCTTTTTCCTCGTCCGTCAAATCAATCGTTTTTCCATCGTCATCCTTCTCGGTCCCTGCTGTGGATACCGTGATGTAGCTGATGGAGGTCTGCTTTGCCTCTTCATCGGATACCTCGGTATCTACATCTGCGATGATCGGATCATAAATTTTGGTCTGAATAACATACAGCTCCAGTGCATCCTGGATGTCCTCAACGGTTGCGTGCAGCTTTTTCATCACATCGTCACCGTTCTTATCTGCGAATGCCTGTGCAGCCTCTTTCGCCTGCTGTTTTTCCTCGTCTGTCAGGGAAATTCCGTATTCCTCTGCGTGCTGCCGCATCAGAAGCTCTTTTTCAATCGTATCAAGAGACTGCTCCTTGAACGTTTCCCCGGTAGTCTTTCCATCGTCGCCTTCCTTGTCGTACATCTCAGACGGCATCTGCATTCCGTACATAGAGTACATCTTGGAATAATAATTGTACATGGTTGCCTGCTGATATCTCAGCATGAAATTTGCCTGTCCGAGTGTAATCGACTCGTCATTTACAGTAACTGCCGTTTTTGTTCCGTCCACATTGTCGGAACCGCAGCCAGTCAGTCCCATCGCTGCCATCGAAGCACTCAGCATAACGCAGACTGCTTTTGCTTTTAAATTTTTCATTACTTCCTCCTCATGCAGGGCGAAATGTATGCTCAAAAAGAGTTTTTCTTTTTACACGTTCGAATTTCCGGTCCTGCATCGATTTTTATAAACGCTTTTCCTATTATACCCTTTTTGTTGATACAGGGCAACTTTTTTCTTCCCTGTTCACGCCTTTTTCACACGATTTTGTGGTTATGCGAGTATTTCACTCCTGTGTGATCTGCAGCAGATCTTCCACCAGTGCATGGCTCTTCTCCAGCAGATCGATCTTTTCCTTTGAATTTCTCCGCCGCGGCGTGTAGACAAACGCCAGCGACTCCATCTGGAATTTCAGTTCGTCTCGGTATTTCTGCAGCAGCTCCGGAATCCGCGCCACATCGATTTTTGCATGCTGCTGTAAGGTGACTCGTACCGAATCGCCCATCTGTTTCAGCTCCGTCACATACGCACAGTGCGCCAGCGCTTTCAGTTCTGCAACAGCCAGAAGATTCTGTACATTTTTCGGCGGTTCCCCGAAGCGGTCGGTCAGCTCCTCCGTCATGTCCTCATACTCTTCCTTATTTTCAATCGCCGCAATTCGCTTATAGGTGTCAAGCTTCAGAGACTCGTTGCTGATGTAGCTGTCCGGAATATAGGCACTGACATTCAGATCAATCGTTGTCTCGAACGCTTCTGCCGGTGCGATGCCCTTCGCCTCCTGGACAGCCTCTGCGAGCATTTTACAATAGAGATCGTATCCAACCGATTCCATATGGCCCGACTGCTCTGCGCCCAGCAGATTTCCGGCGCCTCGGATCTCAAGGTCACGCATCGCAATTTTAAAGCCGCTTCCCATCTCCGTAAATTCACGGATCGCATGGAGACGTTTCTCCGCTACTTCTTTTAGCATCTTGTTTCTGCGGTACATCAGAAACGCATACGACGTCCGGTTCGACCTACCGACACGGCCACGGAGCTGATAGAGCTGTGACAGTCCCATCTGGTCGGAATCGTGGATAATCATCGTGTTGACATTCGAAATATCGAGTCCTGTCTCAATGATCGTTGTTGACACGAGCACATCGATCTCTCCGTTGATAAAGCCGTACATGATCTTTTCCAGCTCGCGCTCCTTCATCTGCCCGTGCGCAAAGCCCACATTTGCATCCGGCACGAGCTTCTGGATCGTGTTCGCCATATCCGCAATCGACTGGACACGGTTATAGACATAGTAAACCTGCCCGCCCCGCGCAAGTTCACGGTTAATCGCCTCGCGGACCATTTCTTCATTGTATTCACAGACAAAGGTCTGGATCGGCTGGCGATCCTGCGGTGCTTCCTCGAGCACACTCATATCCCGGATGCCGATCAGGCTCATATGCATGGTACGCGGAATCGGTGTCGCCGTCAGCGTCAGAACATCCACATTTTTTTGCAGCTGTTTGATTTTTTCTTTATGCGTCACGCCGAACCGCTGCTCCTCATCGACAATCAGAAGGCCAAGATCTTTGAACTTCACATCCTTTGAAAGAACGCGGTGTGTTCCAATGACAATATCCACGAGTCCTTTTTTCAGATCCTCCAGCGTTTTTTTCTGCTCTGCCGGCGTGCGGAACCGGCACAGAAGATCAACGCGCACCGGAAAGTCCTTCATGCGCTCAACGAACGTATTGTAATGCTGCTGTGCCAGAATGGTGGTCGGAACGAGGTAGACGACCTGTTTGCTCTCCTGTACTGCCTTGAACGCTGCACGGATTGCAACCTCGGTTTTGCCGTATCCGACATCGCCGCAGATCAGGCGGTCCATAATCTTTTTGCTCTCCATGTCCGCCTTTGTCGCCTCGATCGCCGCAAGCTGATCGTCCGTCTCCTCAAACGGAAACAGTTCCTCAAATTCCTTCTGCCAGATCGTATCCTTTCCGAACTGATAGCCGGATGACGCCTGCCGCTCGGCATACAGCTTCACGAGATCCTGTGCGATATTTTTTACCGCATGGCGAACCCGTGTTTTCGTCTTATTCCATTCCTGACCGCCGATTTTATTCAGCTTCGGCACCTTTGCAGCTTCGCCGGACGCATACTTCTGCAGCGTATCGAGCTGGGTGGCCAGCACATAGAGGTTCGATCCGCCCGCATACTCGATTTTCATGTAATCACGCGTTACGCGGTCCATCTCAATTTTTTCGATACCGCGGTAAATACCAAGACCGTGGCTCTCGTGCACGACATAGTCACCGATCGATAGATCCGCAAAATTCTGGATTTTCTGACCGGAATACTCCGATTTCTTCCGGTTTTTCTTCTTCTCTTTTCCAAAAATATCCGTCTCTGTGATCAGCACAAATTTCTGCATCGGATATTCAAAGCCTCTGCGGGCCGCGCCGTGGATCAGCATGACCTCGCCCGGTTTCAGAACACGCTCCTCATTCTCGCTGTAGAAGGCCGGAATCTCCTCATTCTGCAGGTCCTCCGCCAGATGCTGCGCCCTCGTCCGCGACGGACTCGCCAGTACAATACGGTAACCCGCTTTTTTCCAGGATTTCAGATCTTTTACCAGAAGCGGGAACTGATTGTTATACGAATTGACCGATTTCACCGTCACACTGAATTCGTCACGGATATTCCACTCGCCCTTCTGCGGCTCCATCAGCGATACGGCAACACAGCCGCGGCGGTTCAGTTTTGCCACAAGCTCCGCCGTACTGCACATCAGCTTCGCCTGTCCCGGCAGGAGGTATCCCTTTTCGAGACGGTGGCTCACGCTCTCCTGAAATTCTGCTTCCAGCGCATCGGCACACTCGATGATGCGGTTCGGCTCATCGAGGAAAATGCGGCTGTTCTCCGGCAGATACTCAAGAAACGAGACGGTCTCCGGATAAAAATAGTGAAGATACTGTTCGGCTCCCTGCAGAATTTCGCCTTCTCCGATCTGGTCGCAGATTTCCTCTGCTGCATGGCGGATCCTTGCCGCTTCCTCTGTCATCATTTTGTCGCGGAATTTTGTGCTTTGCGCTTTCGCCTCTTTTTTTATAGCTTTTACGCCGCGCGCAATCGTATCCTCTGTTAAAATCAGCTCCGATGCCGGATAGATTGTGATCTCCTCGAGATTCTCAATCGACCGCTGGCTCTCCGCATCGAAGCTTCGGATGGAATCTATCTCATCGCCCCAGAGCTCAATCCGGATCGGGTTCTGTTCCGTCAGCGGATAAATATCGAGAATGCCGCCGCGGACGGAAAACTGACCGGTCGACTCCACCTGAAAGGTACTCTCATAGCCGAGCCGCACCAGCTCTTTTCTTATTTTATCCAGATCGAGTTCGCTGTCATTGCGCAGATGGATGCAATGTTTTTCGAACACGCCAAGAGGCAGAAGAAAGTCCATACATCCCCCTACACTGGTGATGATGGTAACTTCCTTCCGCTCAAGAAGTGCCTGGATCACCTGAAGCCGCTGCCGGATCAGCAGATTTCCGTGAATGTCTGCCTGATAGAAAATCAGGTCCTTCGCCGGATAATACAGCGTCTCCGCATCGTACAGCCGGTAATCCTCATATAATTCTTTTGCTTTTAATTCATTTTCCGCGATCAGAAGCCGCACCGGGGCATCCTCGGAGAGGCCTGCGATCATGTGGGCTTTCTGGCTTTCCAGACAGCCCGAGATCACCGTCACACCTGCGGTTCCTTTTTTCAGATCACGGAACAGCTCGTCAAAACGGGCAATTTCTTTGATCGGTTCTAATAACGCTTTCATTTTCCTTACTCTGCCGGGTTTGCAGATTTGCGGTTATACTCATTCATAGCTGCGTCCACATCCCCGTTCAGCATCTGCTCGATTGCTTTTGCCGCATGCTCGATCGCCAGATTTACAAGGGGACGTTCGTCTTTCGTAAACGGACTTAACACGTAGTCCGCCAGATCCCAGTTTTTCGGTTTCTCACCGACGCCGACCTTCACACGCATAAAATGGTCGGTGCCAAGATTGGCGATGATGTTTTTGATGCCATTGTGGCCGCCCGCGCTTCCTTTTTTGCGGATACGGATCTGTCCCGGCGCCAGGCTGATATCATCGTAAACCACGATCAGCTCGCTCTCCGGATCCACTTTGTAATAGTTCACCAGCTCCCGCACAGACTCACCGCTCAGATTCATATACGTCATCGGCTTTGCAACGATAACCTTCTGACCTGCGATCATGCCTTTTCCGAACAGAGCCTTGTGGCCTGTACCGGAGGAAGGGATCTGATATTCATCGATCAGATAATCGATGGTATCAAATCCGACATTGTGCTTCGTCCCTTCGTACTGGCGCGTTGGATTTCCCAGACCTACTATAATATACATAAATTCTCCTGTCATCAGACCATTTTCCGGCGCAGTTTTTGTTCACGTCACGGTCAAAACGGATATTCTCCATCCACTTCGCTACTTGCGCATAACCGAATAGCTGCTTCGCCGCACCGAAAAATGATATATTGTTTTTCCATCTGTCATAAAGAAAGAACACGAACAAAAGAGCAGCCTTTTTCCTGCTCTTTTATTCGCTGAAATGCTTCGGCAATGTTTAGTTAAAGTATACCAGCTCGCTCTCCGGCTTTTTGGCCGGTTTGATTTCTTTTGCATACAGAACCGGGCCTTCGCCGTCGTAAACCTTCATATAGCCCCATTTTACCGTTGCAGTCACGTCAACCCAGGAACCCATTACGAGAGATTTGGCGCTTGCGCATTTGCAGACATAGCCGATAAAAGAAGTATCATCTGCACAGCAGGTCATTGCCATACGACCCGGAACAAAGAAATCAGCTCCGACATCTTTGCTCTTTAATACCATACCGCGGAAATGAACGGTTTTGCCCTCGTAACGCTCCGGGTTGTCGCCCATATCGACATACCAGATTCCGTAATCGGCATCGTCGATTTCGATCACATCGGCATCGGTATCAAACGGCATCTGATCCTCAAAAATGTTGTCAATTTCGCCTTCTTCGTTCTCAAACAGAACGTCGCACGCCTGGTTGACTACTTTGATGCTGCGGCGGAAGGATGGAAGCGGATCTTCCGGACGACAGCGGTTGAACATGACCATATCGGCATTTTTTGCCATCTCCATGAAGACGGATTTCATGTTCTGCATATAGATCTGGAAGCAGCTTGCGTCGACGGTCACGATCTCCTGTACGATGCCCCAACCGCGCGGCAGTTCCATTTCTTCGAGTTTTTTTACGCTCCAGAGCGGGTTGTATTCGAGAATGATTCGCTCCGGGCGGTATTTGCGGTTCAGTTTTTTCAGGTAATCCAGGGTAAACTGCTCTGGTCCTTCTACGATTTCCAGGACGGTGTTGTGTTTGAGCAGTTCTTTTTCGTCGTACTCTACTTCACCTTCTTCGGTTGTGATCAGAAGGGTCGGTCCGTCGATCTGGAAATAGTCCTGTGCTACGGTAAAATTGATAAAAGAGGTTTTTCCACTCTCCAGAAATCCTGTTATGAGATAAATCGGAATTTCTACTTCGTCTTCTTCGTACATTTTGTACCTCCGTTGTCTTTGACGTACTCCCGGAATCTTTCTGCACTTGCTTTTGCGGCTGAGATTCCGGACGTGCCTTTTGCTTTGTCTCTAAATCAAGAAAAAAGCTGCCACATCGGATTTTGTTTCTGATGCGGCAGCTTCACTACAGTTCACAGGTACCCTGCGGACCGTAATTTTCGCAGCTACTTTGTATTTTTACAGTCCGAACAGCTCTGCCAGCTTATCTTCTGCTAATTTGGAACCGATGACACAGATTCTTCCGGTGAATTCCGGTGCTCCGTCACGTACTTCGTACTCTTCCGGAACCATATCGAAATAGATCCACTGTCCATCGGCGCCTGCTACCATACCTTTGGCACGAAGAACCATACCATAAGCGGTATCCTCGGAAAGTTTCTTTAAGATGCCTTCGATCTGCTCTTTGGTAAAGGTCTTCACAGTCTCCTGACCCCAGCTTGTGAAAACTTCGTCTGCGTGATGATGGTGATGATGATCATGACCGCATCCGCACTCGTCATCGTGGTGATGATGCTCATGGTCGTGATCATGGCCGCAGCAGCATTCGTCATCATGGTCATGATGATGATGCTCGTGCTCGTCGTGATCGTGGCCGCATCCACACTCATCATCATGGTCGTGATGATGATGCTCGTGCTCGTCATGATCGTGATGATGGTGCTCATGCTCCTCATCGTGGTCATGGCCGCAACAGCACTCGTCGTGGTCATGATGATGGTGATGATGCTCTTCCTCTTCTACCTGCGCAAGGTTGATGATGGCACCTTCCATCGTATCGAGTACTTTCTTACCACCCAGTACTTCAACCGGTGTGGTAATAATGTGTGCTTCCGGATTCAGTTCGCGGAGCATCTTTACTGCTGCCTCTACTTTTTCCGTATCGGCTTTATCGGTACGGCTCAGGATGATGGTTCCTGCGCTCTTTACCTGATTCTCGAAGAATTCACCGAAGTTTCTGAGATACATTTTGCATTTCATAACGTCGACTACGGTTGTTGCGGAATTCAGGGCTACGCCTGCTTCTTTTTCTACACCGTCTACAGCCTTGATGACGTCGGAGAGTTTACCTACGCCGGACGGCTCGATGATGATGCGGTCCGGGTGATATTTGGTGATAACATCTTTTAATGCTGCGCCGAAGTCTCCCACAAGAGAGCAGCAGATGCAGCCGGAGTTCATTTCACGGATTTCGATACCGGCATCTTTTAAGAAGCCTCCGTCGATTCCGATTTCACCGAATTCGTTCTCGATCAGGACAACCTGCTGGCCTTTCAGTGCGTCTCCGAGGAGTTTTTTGATCAGGGTTGTTTTTCCTGCGCCCAGGAAACCTGAAATAATGTCTATTCTTGTCATTGATTTAACCTCTTTATCTTGTTGATTCCGTTTATAGTTAGCTGCAAAAGGGCCGAAGTTTATCCTCCGCCCCACACTCACGCTTATTATAGCAACCATAGAACAAAAAATCAAGAGAATTTCCCTTGCTTTTTCTGCATTTCACCATTATAATATATTACATGTCTTTTCTACTTTAACGCGTTGAATGGGCAAATCATTTTACCTATGAATGGGGGATTTTTTTATGAGTGGAACGAAAGAAAAAAAACTCAATCTGCCACAGTCACTGCTTTTGCTGCTGCTGATCATCGTATCCGTCGCAGTCTGTATCCGCCTGAAAACCGGCGGTCCTATGATCGGCCTGTTTGCAAGCTGGATTTTTATCTATCTGTTTTGTAAAATTTTCGGTATTTCTTACGCCAAAATTGTTGCCGGCGCATACGATGCCATCCGTATGGTCGTCCCGACGCTCTGCCTTCTGATGGCCATCGGTGTCATGATCGGCACCTGGCTGCAGAGTGGCACCATTGCCACCATCATTTCCTGGGGCTTAAAAATGATTAACCCGTCCTGGCTGCTGCCTCTGACGCTGCTGTTCTGCTCCATTTTGAGTATTGTAACCGGTACTTCCTATGGTTCCGTCGGAAGCGCAGGTGTTGCCATGATGGCGATCGGAAACGCCATGGGTATCCATCCTGGCATGGTAGCCGGTGCTGTCATCTGCGGTGCCATGTTCGGTGACAAATTAAGTCCTCTTTCCGATACCACAAACCTTGCTCCGGCCGTTGCAGATGCCAAACTTGGCGATCATATCCGCTCGATGCTCTGGACCACCCTTCCAACGTATGTAATTACCTTAATTCTTTTTACTATTCTCGGTTTCCAGCAGACCAGCGGAAGCTATACCGAGGGAAGCATTACCGTTTACATCGATGCTTTAAACGGTGAATTCCAGCTCGGATGGATTACCATGATCCCTGCCATCCTGATTATTGTATTGCTCCTCTGCAAAGTAAATGCGATCTCTGCACTTGGTCTTTCCAGCTTCGCTGCCGGATTTGTTTCCTATTTTGTGCAGCACGATACTCTGCAGGGCATCATCCGCACAGCTTACAACGGTTACACAACCACAATCGAAGAACCGGTATTACAATCCATCTTAAACCGCGGCGGCATGGGAAGCATGCTCCAGTACGTAGCCATTATCTGCTTTGCTGTCGGCATGGGCGGCATGCTGGAAAAACTCGGTGTACTGGATCACATTCTTCAGGCGATTGTAAAGAGAATCAACAGCGATGGAAGTATGATCCTTGCAACGATGATTGTCGGTTACGTGACCAGCCTCATCAGCTGCTCCCAGCCGATGGCACACGTTCTGACCGGCCGTCTGATGGCATCTGTCTTTCAAGAGCGCAAGGTTGCACCGGAAATTCTTTCCCGCTGCCTCGAAGACTCCGGAACTATGGCTGGTCCTATGATTCCATGGCATGGCTACGGCGTATACATGGCCGGCACACTTGGTGTTGCATGGTCGGCATTTTTCCCGTACTTATTCCTGCTTTACCTGACCCCGGTTTTCAGTATTTTCTATGGATTTACCGGAATTTCCATTAAGCATCTTCCGGAAACCAAAAACAATGAATCAAAAGAAGAGAAATAAGGCAAAAGCAGAAATCGTAACAGAAAATCATAAACAGAAACAGAAACAAAAAAAGAAAAGGAAAAGAGAAAGAATGCAGACAAAACTTGTTCTTCTCGGAACCGGCACACCAAATGCGTGTCCGAATGCCAACGGACCTTCCTCCGCTGTCGTGGTCGGTGACCGTGCTTATCTGGTAGATTTTGGCCCTGGCGTTGTCCGCCAGGCCTCAGCCGCCTATTTTAACGGCGTGGATGCCCTGCGGCCGGATCTTCTGACCGTTGCCTTCTGTACGCACCTTCACACAGACCATACCGCAGGGTACCCGGATCTGATTTTTACTCCGTGGGTGCTGGAGCGCCCGATTCCATTGAAAGTTTTCGGGCCAAAGGGCTTACAGCACATGACCGATCATATCTTACAGGCCTATGAAACCGACATTGATTTCCGAATTCACGGTTTCGAAAAAGCAAACGAATCCGGCTACCGCGTTGAGGTAACAGAAATTGAATCCGGCATTGTCTACCGGGATGACCTGGTTACGGTGGAGGCTTTTCCGGTCAGCCACGGAACACTGGAATGCTACGGCTATAAATTCACCACACCGGACCGCACAATCGTCATCACCGGCGATACCGCTCCGCTGGATCTCGTGGCAGAAAAATCGAAAGGCTGTGATATCCTGCTGCACGAAGTGGAATACGCCGCCGGAATCTCCTGCCGCGAACCAAAATGGCAGAAATACCACCGGGAAGTGCATACGTTAAGCACGGATCTTGCCGGTGTTGCAAAAAAGGCAAATCCGAAACTGCTCGTTACGTATCACCGGATTTACCATATGAATGTACAGGATAACCACAAAAACCTTGCCGCCGAGATGGCATGGCGCGATGCCGCGATTCTGGATGAAATCCGGGATGCAGGGTATGACGGATATGTCGTGAACGGAAAAGACCTGGATGTATTTTAAAATACGGGGCAGCGTACCAATTCTGGTTTACGAATTGGTACGCTGCCCCGTTCGTTTTGGGATGAGCCCGGAGACGCTTTCTATTTTCATTTACCCGACTGGCAGATTCTACCATACTCTGCGTTATTTCAGAACTGTTTTTTCTTTGACATTAACCTCCTCAGAACGTATAATCATAGTATTACAACTCTGGCAAAACAGCAGGATTTTCTGCTGTTTGTCGTTACAGGAACCTGATCCGCAGACGGCTTGCACAGTCTGCCTTTCGTTTGCGTTCCAGAAAGGATGTTTTATATGGCAGCTACTACTGCGAAACCCGTAAAAAGCGCCGGTAAAATTCCCGGCAGTACCTTGAAAATCATTGCGATGGTCTGTATGCTGATCGACCACACTGCAGCTGTACTTTTCGACCGAATCCTGATTTCCCGTGGTCTTCTGGATGCGGTGAACGCTTCGGACGGAGGCGCATCATTTCTCTCCACAGGAAACACAGCTGTGATTTATTACGCGGACATGATTATGCGTGCCATCGGACGAATCAGTTTTCCAATTTTCTGTTTTCTGTTAATTGAGGGATTTCTACATACACATGATGTGAAAAAGTATGCTCTGAATCTTGGTATTTTCGCACTGGTTTCAGAAGTTCCGTTTGACCTTGCATTTGCGGGAAAACCGTTTTATCTGAATTATCAGAATGTATTTTTCACTCTGTTTATCGGCCTTGTGATGATGATTTTCCTGCAGAAGATTGATGAAAAAACGCATCAGGACGGTACAAACTGGCGGGGAGCCAACTGGAAAGTTTCCATTGGAAAACTGCTGGTGATCGTAGCGGCATGCACTGTTGCTACACTGCTGAAAACCGATTACAGTGCGATGGGAATTCTGACGATTGTTCTGATGTATAACCTGCGTAACAATAAGATGTATTGTATTGGAATTGGCTGCGCCGTACTTACGCTGCTGAGCCTGAATGAAATCACCTGTTTTCTGGCGATGATCCCGGTGCATTTTTATAACGGAAAACGAGGATTGAATCTGAAGTATCCGTTTTATGCGTTTTATCCGGTGCATCTGCTGGTGCTGTTTGCGATTGCGGCGGTACTGGGGATGGCGGGGGTTGCGGTTGTTTAAAAAACGGACACCCGGAAGTGCACCTGCGCCGCCTGGGACTGTGCCCTGGGGCACAGTCCCAGACGACACAGACGCACTTCCGGGCTGACATTGAGGCGGGCGGTGGGGAGGTCTGGATTTGCTGCGCAAATCGGCGTGAGATTCTACTTAATATACTTCTTAACTTCCAACGGATACCCCAAAAGCTCTTCGCTGCGAATCACTTCAAAATTCTCCGGTTGAAAATCTTTGCGTAACGTCACAGTGTTCAGGCAATGATATCCCAATCTATGATAGAGTTTCATCGCTCCAAAATTTCGTGCAGCTACCTCAAGATAGACAGATTCAGAATACTTTTTTATCTCGGCTTCGACCAGCGCAATCGCATGACTTCCGTATCCGTTTCCCTGGTATTCCGGAAGTACGAAAAGATCTTCGATCCAGTCAACTTCCGCCCCGCGGCTTCCGAGATGCACAAATCCAATGGGGATCTCTTCTTTTAAGATAAAATAAAACATATGCCCTTTGTCTGTCCAGGCAGCAAGATTCTCCGCGGCCTCTTCGTCGGTTATAACATAATCACCATGAGCCAGCCAAAAGCCTCGAATCAGCTCTTTTGCAAGTTGTGCTTCGTTTTCATATTTCTGTAATGCTATCGTTTCATTCATTTTTTTCATTCCCCTTGTTTTTTTAACCGAATCAAGCAAGTCCCAACCCCCTGCTTATTGCTTCGCGCAACGGAAGCAGGTGACTTGCTTGATTCGGGTCAAAGCGGATATTCGCAATCCGCTTCGCTACTTGCTCATAACCGAATAGCTGCTTCGCAGCTTATCAGAAGTGGCTTGTACCACTCCTGATACAAGCAAGTCCCCACCCACTGCTTATTACTTTTCGCAATGGAAGCAGGGGACTTGTTTGATTCGGTTAAACTATGATATACTCAAATCATCATGATACCAGGCTCAAAAAGCTAATGCAAGCTCGCTTGCAAGAGGATTTTTGAACTCTTGACCTGTCAAAAACATGACGAGGAGTGCAATGATATGAAAAAAGCGACAAATTTGATATCCTTTCTGATTTTAATGATGGTACTGGTCGGCTGTAGCAAAGAAACGGTCCATATCGACTTTCCTTTTGAAGTTGGAGATGTTGAAAATATCGAAATGTACCACTATGCGGGAGCACCGGTATCAGCAGAAAAGAAAATAGTCGTTGCAAAAACTGATATAACAGACTTGTATCATATGTTTGAAAACTTATCATTGACAGACAAACAAGTCGAGGAAATCACAGGCGCAGATGTGACCAGTTTTCGATTTAACCTTTCGGATGGGACAAACTACGAACTGGTTTATGTCTGCAATGGAGTCAAGAACGGAAAGCTGAAATCTTCCACGGGCAATTTTGAATACTTCACAAGTTCAGATATCGGCTCATATTGGTCAAATATGGATCTTGAATCAGTTCCAGTGAAAGAAAGTGAATTGCCGAAGTGGCATAACTGATTCAGCCTCGAAGGACTCCCTGTCATACGCGCTGGGGTGTTTTTATATATGATTCATCTCGTTTCCGTTTCTCATAAATCGCTTCCATCCATTCCAGCACATCCTCTTTGTTCTGCTGAAACGGTTCGCTGTGGCTCAGGAGAAAATACGGCGCACGCACGTTTTTCAGAACTCGGATTTCTGCCAGCAGGCGCTCGGCATTATAAACGGTCTGTCCGTTTTTCTGCGTCGCATATGCCGCATCCCCGAGAAAGCACCACGTCTCATCCACTTCCAATGCAAGCGATCCTTTGGCATGACTCGATGGAATCGGAAATAAATGTAACCGCACGTCACCGTCCTGAAACCACGTATCTTCTTCTATCACAGTTCCTGTTTTTGTATAACGAAACGTATTTTTCCCCTGGTAAACCGCTTCGCACGAAATCTCCGACAGATTCCCGATATGGTCGGGATGAAAATGGGATAAAATCACCCGAATTTTTTTTCCTGTCTGTTTTGACTTTTTCTGCAAAATTTCCGGAACCGCAGGATGATTTCCCACGTCATATCCCCAGAGAAATGCGTCACCCTCGATGATCACAACATTTGCCGAAAGTGGATGTTCTGTCGGTGTAAGATAAGAAATGTGATTATTGATTGTCCGGATGTGCGGAATCTGTATCGGCTCTTTTCTTTCGTTCTTCATCCAATCAGCACCTCTTTTTCTTCGAACGCAAAACACAATGACCGACAGATTTATGAAATCACTTTCTTTCTCTGTCGGTCATGATATTAATCAAAATTAGTAACTATCTTATTTTAGAAGCTGAACACCGCCACACCATATGCCGGAAGTGAATATGCAATCCGATATGGCTGGCCATCGCATTCGCCGTTTTTGGCGCGGTAGACCATCTGGCGTTTTTCGGTCGGACCGCCGTATTTCATATCGGAGCTGTCGAGTATCAGGCGGTACTGTTTTTTGCGCGGTACGCCGCACATGTAGTCCGGTCTCTCGACTGGTGTGAAGTTGCAGACAAACAGCAGATTGTTCTTGCCTGTCGGTGACCAGCGGACGAAGCTGTAAATGCTGCGGTCGCCGTCGTTGGCATTGATCCACTGGAAGCCTTCGTAGCCGCAGTCGTTCGCGTAGAGTGCCGGGTACTTGCGGTACATTTTCAGCAGGTCACTGAAGAAGGTCTGCAGATGCTGATGCCCCTCATCTGCCAGCAGGAACCAGTCGATCTCGCGTTCCTCGCTCCACTCGCGGAGCTGTCCGAAATCCTGTCCCATGAACAGAAGTTTTTTGCCCGGGTGCCCGAACATGAAAGCATAGCCTACCATCAGGTTCTGGAATTTTTCCTTCAGATCGCCCGGCATTTTGTTGATCATCGAGCATTTCAAGTGGACAACCTCATCGTGCGAGAGCACCAGAATGTAGTTCTCGGAAAATGCATAGGTCATGCCGAAGGTCATCTTGTTATGGTTGTATTTGCGGAAGTATGGATCGAGCTTCATGTAATCGAGGAAGTCATGCATCCATCCCATGTTCCATTTGTAGGAGAAATGCAAGCCGCCGTCCTCTACGCTTCCCGTTACCTTCGGCCACGTTGTGGACTCCTCGGCGATCATGATGACACCTTTGTTTCGTCCGCGCACCAGGGTATTCAGGTGTTTGAAGAACTCGACGGCTTCAAGATTTTCATTTCCGCCGTTCTTGTTCGGCACCCACTGGCCCGGCTCTTTTCCATAGTCGAGATACAGCATCGAAGCAACAGCATCGACACGGAGACCGTCTACGTGGTACTCTTCTACCCAGTAAAGCGCATTTGCCAGCATAAAGTTTTTCACTTCATTTTTGCCGTAATCAAAGATCTTCGTTCCCCACTCCGGGTGCTCGCCCTTTCTCGGGTCGGCGTACTCATACAGCGGCTGGCCATCAAAATCAGCAAGGCCGTGCGCATCTTTCGGGAAGTGTGCCGGTACCCAGTCCAGGATAACGCCGATTTTATTTTTATGCAGATAATCAACAAGATATTTAAACTCTTTCGGTGTTCCGTAGCGGGAGGTCGGTGCGTAATAGCCCGTTACCTGATAGCCCCAGGAACCGTCAAACGGATGCTCTGCAATTCCCATCAGCTCTACGTGGGTATAGCCCATTTTTTTTACGTAATCGGCAAGCGAATGTGCGAACTGAACGTAATTGTAAAATCCGTCCGGGTTGGATTCGGACCACGGATGTTTCATCCAGGAGCCCGGGTGCACTTCGTAGATGGAGAGCGCGGATTTCTGAACGTCAAATTTTTTGCGGTTCGTCAGCCATTCGCTGTCACCCCAGCGGTAGCCTTCGATTTCCGCTACTTTTGACGCGGTACCCGGCCGTTTTTCGGATGCAAATGCGTATGGATCTGCTTTGTACAGTTCTCTTCCGTCCGGTGTGCGGATGTAATATTTATACATCATTCCCTCGGTCACGCCCGGAATGAACACTTCATAAACGCCGTCCTCGCCGACTTTCCGCATCACATTGGCATGGGCATCCCAGCCGTTGAATTCGCCGATGACAGATACTTCCGCCGCATGCGGAGCCCATACGGTGAACCAGGCTCCTACTTTGCCGTCTTTTTTGTCCAGGTGCGCACCCATTTTCCGGAAAATATCGTAATGGGTTGCCTGACCAAACAAATACTGATCCAGTTCAGAAAATCTTGGCTGATAGCCCACCGGTTTTTTTGGCGCTTTTCTGGTTTTTGCTGTTGTTTTTGCAGTTTCCTTCATAGAAAAAATCCCCTTTATGATTCTTTTTCAATCAGAACACAGCCGCACGGAGGTACTTCAACAAAAAGTTTTCCATTTTCCGGAGAAATGGCTTCTCCGGTTACCGCGTTTTTCCATGTTCCGTCGCAAGATGCAGGAATCCAGACTCCCGCACTCTGGTTTTCATCATTATTTACTGCTGTGATCAGAGCGTCTGTCTCATCCAGGCGTGCAAAGGCATACTGGCGGTTGGTCAGCATGAGTTCGCGGTATCTTCCCGTTCGTGCTGCAGGATGTTTTTTTCTGACGTCTGATAATGTTTTGATCCATGCCGGAAGTTTTTCTGCCGGCGGATTTTTCTCCAGTTCTTCCAGATTCAGCGCCGGACGCAGCGGATCGTCGTTTCCGCCTTCTTTTCTTCCCTCGATGCCGAATTCCGATCCGTAATAGATGGACGGGATGCCCGGCAGGAAGTACAGCAGCGCATAAATTGGAATCATGTTTTCTTTTACGTTCAGCTTGCTGGCCAGACGGTCTACGTCGTGGTTGTCAACGAAGCTGTACAGTTTCTTTCCTTTGTAAATGCCGCCGTTTTCGTCAAATTCGCGGCGGATCGTATGTGCAATTTCGAAGTAGTTATGATCGTTATGTCCCGAATAAAGTCCTTTGTGAAGCTCGTAGTTTGTGACACTGTGCAGCAGATGCTGGCCGTCTCCGATGTAGCGCGCATAGTCGCCGTGGATGACTTCGCCCATCAGCCAGAAATCCTGTTTTTTGGCGGATGTGCGTGCGCGCATCTGCTCCATGAAGCCGAAATCCAGGCAGTCGGCGCAGTCGAGACGGATGCCGTCGATGTCGAATTCGTCGATCCAGAAGTCGATGACATCAAGGAGATAGTCGCGGACCTGCTGGTTCTGGAGATTCAGGTTGACGAGTTCGAAGCAGTTTCTCCATGCTTCGTAGGAGAATCCGTCGTTATAGCAGGTGTTTCCGCCGAACCAGATTCCTTTGTACCATCCGCAGTACGGGGACTGTTCTCTTTTTTCCTGAATGTCGCGGAAGGCAAAGAATTCGCGGCCGGTGTGGTTGAAGACACCGTCTACGACGACTTTGATGCCGAGTTCGTGGGCTTTTTTTACGTATGCGGCAAAGTCCGCGTTGTCGCCTAAGCGGCGGTCTACCTGTTTGTAATCTTTTGTGTCGTATCCATGTGTGGTTGATTCAAACAAGGGGCCGATATAGATTGCGGTACAACCGAGATCTGCGATGTGCGGAAGCCACTGTTCCAGTGTGGAAAAGCGGTGTACGGTTTCTTCCGATTCATTTTTTCTCGGCGCGCCGGTCAGTCCGATCGGATAGATGTGATAAAATTCTGCCTCTTCATACCATGGTGCCATTTTGTTTGTCCTCCTTGTTTTTGGGTTATGAGTAAATTCCATACATGAACTGGTGTACCAGACGGTAGACTTCTTCGTCCCGGACGACGAGGTTGGAAAGATCGGATTGATCTCCTGCTGTCATCATCAGGTAGTGCATCAGGATTCCGGAGAAGCCTACGGCGAATTGTTCCTGACGGCCGTTCATGTTGCCGAGTTCGGCGCTGGCGTTGTCGAAGACGTCGACGCACAGGTGATAGAACCGGTCAATCATAGGGTATACGGTGCGGAAGCCTTCGCTTTTTCTTCCGGAATAGAACAGTGCCATCATCAGCATATGGAATTTCGGGTCTTCGGAGGCTCCGTTGAAGAAGGCACGCGCGATGCGGTACAGTTTTTCGGGGATGTTTTTCCCGGTTTCGGAGGCTTCGATGAGTTTTTGTTCCATGGGCTGAAAGTGCTCGTTTAGCAGGGCTTCGAGGAGGCCTTGTTTGCTGCCGAAGTAATAGTACAGGGTTGGTTTGGATACTCCGGCGGAGTCTACGATCTGCTGAACACCGACGGCGTCGTACCCGCTTTCGTAGAAGAGGGTCAGAGCTGAGTTCATGATTAGCTGACGATTGTCCATTTTGAATCCTCTTTGTTGCGGAAGGGACGCTCTCTGGAGTTCGCCTGGCCGCGGTGTGTTTGGGTGGTTGTTTGTTACGTGTGAGTTGGCATTTGTTTTGGTTTAAAATGCTTTTGTTGATTTTGTATTTAAGAAGTCTGCTTTTGTGTGTGATGGTCGAATTGCGTGAGTTTTTGGCAATTTTGACGAATTTTGTTGGATTTTGCAGGTTTCTTATGTGTGTTTCTGTTATCATTATACCAATCGGTATATAAAAAGTCAATGCGAAATATATAATGGATGAAAATAGATGCATAGAAAAAGAACCGGCGGGGAAATCTTTAGTTTAGTTCTCAGATTTCTCTGTCGGTTCTTTTCTTATTTTCCGATACTGTTTTTATACGAACTGAACCTCACATGACTAAAGTCACGTGCTTCAGACCGCTTTAGGCGGCAGACAAAATATCGGCGGATACGCCTGTTTCTTAGATCTTGCGCGGATACGCGCTTCTTCCATGCCGGATACGGCAGGTCTCCACATAACAGGTAGTCCACGGTATATCTGCCTGTGTTTATGCTGCTTTTCGCAGTTCCATTTCTGAAATTAAGTCTCTCAAATCCGCATAAACACATGAGGTTCTACGCTTTACTGCAGGAACTTTTGCCTCCAGCAAAGACCTTTCCGTTGCCGGTAAGGGTTTTAAAATTTCACGGATAAAATATCTTGCTCCAATATTGTACGATGCAGATAATCCTCCTTCTGCATTTTTTTGCATTTTCTCTTTTTGTTCTCCAATTGCTGTTTTCCTTCGGATGTCGTATAATGGAAACAGCATTTTTCAAATTCAAATTAAGGAGAACGTAAACTGATGATACGATTTAATAATGACTACAATCACGGTGCGCACCTGGAGATTCTGGAGGCGCTGGGGGCTATTAATGGGAACAGTTATGGTGGATATGGGGAGGATGAATGGTGTGAGAAGGCTGCGGAGCTGATTCGGGAGAAGATTCGTTGTGCGGATGCGGCGGTTCATTTTTTTCCGGGGGCGACGCAGGCGAATTTTATTGTGACGGCGGCAGCGCTTTCGCCGGTGCAGAGTGTGATTGCGGCGGATACCGGACATATTAACTGCCATGAGGCGGCTTCGATTGAAAATACCGGGCATAAGATTCTGGAGCTGCCGAATACGGATGGTAAAATTTCGGCGGAACAGATTGCGGCGTGTGCGGCGGCTTATTATGAAGGCGGTGAGCCGGAGTATCTGACGGAGCCGAAGATGGTATATCTTTCATTTCCGACTGAGCAGGGAACGCTGTATTCGCTGCAGGAGCTGACGAAGATTCACGAGGTCTGCCGGAAGTATGATATGTATCTGTTTGTGGACGGGGCACGGCTTGGATACGGGCTTGGATCAGAAAAGAATGATGTTTCTCTCGAGGATCTCGCTGCTCTCACAGATGTTTTCTATTTCGGCGGAACGAAATGCGGTGCGCTGTTTGGTGAGGCCGTTGTGCTTACAGCTGACTCGCTGAAAAAGCGGTTCAAAGCCTACATGAAACAGAACGGCGCTGTTCTCGCAAAGGGATGGCTGCTCGGACTGCAGTTCCACTGCCTGCTGGGGCATGATCTTTATTTTACTGCAACACGCCGCGCCGATGAACTTGCCATGAAACTCCGCAAAGCATTTGCGGCGCAGGGGATTCCATTCTGGGTGGAGAGTTTTACGAATCAGCAGTTTGTGATTCTCACCGATGCGCAGAAGGAAACTCTGGAAAAACGCTATATTTTCGAGCCAATGGGGAAATCCGCGGACGGCGGAAATATTGCGCGGTTCTGCACCAGCTGGGCAACGACGGAAGAGGAAGTGCAGACACTGATTGATGACCTCAAAGCTTTATAATTTTTGTCCAAAACGGCATTCTGCAAACACCGGCGATCTCTAAATCTGCTTTGCAAATTCAAAGAAAAAGCTGTACCGGTGTGCCACGAAAATGCAGATTTTTCCTTGTTTTACTCCGAGAAAGGAATCTTTATGTCTCATAAAATTGGTATTACCGCCTGCTCCAACCCCATGCATCCTTCCTTTTCCGCCGATCTGGCGCGTCTCTGTCAGATTCTGCGGAAGCTGGGCTTCGATCCTGTTTTAAGCCCCTGCCTCTTAGACAACGGTTCCGGCTTTTCCGGCACGGGCGCGGAGCGGGCGGATGCATTGATGAACCTTTACTGTGACCCAGAAATCACGGATATTTTTGATGTTTCCGGCGGCGATATGGCGAATGAAGTTCTGCCGTATCTGGATTTTTCTGTCATCGCCGCCTCCGGCAAGCGCTTCTGGGGATACAGTGATCTCACGACGATTGTCAATGCTGTCACGACTGCGACTGGAAATGAGTCGATGCTGTATCAGGTTCGAAATCTGCTGTACGACCACAGCGCCGAACAGATCACTCTGTTCCAAAACGCTTTTTCCGGGCAGTCTCCCAGCCTCTTCGACCTCCCTTGCACATTTCTGCAGGGCGATCACATGGAAGGTGTGATGATCGGCGGAAATATCCGCTGTTTTCTGAAGCTCACCGGAACGGATTTTCAGCCGGATTTCCGCGGAAAAATCCTGCTCCTCGAAGCCATGGGCGGCGGCGTTCCGCAGATGGTTACGTTTCTGTCCCAGCTGAAAATGATGCATGCCTTTGAACAGATCAATGGTATTCTCCTCGGAACATTTTCCCAGATGGAACGCGACCAGCTGACGCCGGATATGCCGCAGCTTGTCCGCCAGGCGGCCGGACCGGATCTCCCGATTGCAAGGACTCCGTATATCGGCCACGGCACGGATGCACATGCCGCCGTGATCGGCAAATTTTATCAGATTTCTTCTGACTGATATACATCCGCGTAGCGCACGCCGAACTCCTCTGCGTCTGCATGGCGTTCCATATAGATATCAATGTGGCCGTACGGCGTGCCACGGTCCTCGACCGTGTAAATTTTTCCGCCGATATTCAGCTTCGTTCCAAACGGCAGAACGCCGGTTGCAATGGTCCGGCCCTGCACCGGCATTTTTCCGGATGCGGTCGGGCCGCCCGCCCAGCGGCCACAGCAGACGGCGCAGTTGCAGTAAGCGGTCAGTTTAAAATTGCCGAGATATTTTCCCGAAGCGCTTTCCAACCGATCACCTGCGGTACTGTTTTCTGCACTTGTATTCTGCACATTTTCTGCTCCCGCCTTCTGTTTTCCACCATTCCCGTTTTCTGTTGTCTGGTTATCCACAGAGTTTCCTTCTTTTCTCCCATTATCCACATCTCCCGTTTCTATTTTGCTCTCACGTATTTCCTCCGAAATCACCCGCACAGCAAATTCTGTCGATTTCTCATAGTTAAAATCTGAAATCAGAATCCCCGTCGCCTCGCTTCCAGCGTGGATTACTTTTCCATCACCGAGATAAATCATGACATGGTAAATAAACCCGCTCTCCCGCTGGTAAAACAGCAGATCACCAGGCTTTGCCTCCTGCACCGGAATGCGTGTTCCAGCTTTCGCCTGCTGGCGTGAGGTTCTCGGAAGGGTATACCCGAAATTAGCAAAAATCTGCTGGGCAAAGCCGGAACAGTCGCAGCCGTTTGTAAGACTCGTCCCGCCCCAGACGTACGGATTTCCCAGGAATTTTTTCGCGTACTGCAGGACCTCGCCGCGCGCTTCGTCAGAAGGAAGAAGTGTTCTCGTCGTTGCATATGTATAGGTGTACGCCTTATTATTCCATGGCTTCACCCACATTTCCGCCATGGGAAAACTTTCCTCCTGCCAACGGTTTACCTCTTTTTCAGCCTCTTCTCCGCGCAGGAGATACCGCGCGCAGACAAATCCACGGACATCGCCGGATTCCACATAAACCCAGTCAGAATCCGCATCCGCTAAAATATAACAGAGGCTTCCCTTCGGCAGGATTCCGACGATTTTCTGATTTGTGCCTTTTCCTTCGCGGACGTAAAGCCAGGAATTCACATCGGCGATAGCATATGTTTTTTCAACCGTATGAAACAGCCACGGCATACGGGAAATCGTGACTTTTTCAGCTTCTGCCGCCTGCCACTCACTGTAGCTTTCCCGCGTGCGCTCAGCTTCCTGCTCTGCCGAAAAGACGGGTTCAGCCTCGGCGGCTGGCGGTTCCGCAGACTGTGATAAATCAGAATCCGAAGAGACTTCTGCCGTCTTGTCTCCACCAGTTGCATCATCACTTCCTGCAGATCCGTTTTCTTCCTCCGGCGGTTCCATCTGCTCCCCATCTCCGCCGCCGATTTCTTCCTGCCCCGGCCATGGATCGTTGGAAATATCTTCCCCTTCGCCCGGCCACGGTCCATCCATTTCACTGTTTCCCGGTGTTTCCGTCATGTCTCCCTGATCTCCCGGTTCTGGATTTTCCGGCTCCTCTGGCTCTGTCTCGCCTGCCTCTCCCGGTTCTGCATTTTCCGGCCCCTCTGGCTCTGTCTCGCCCGTTTTTCCCGGTTCCGTCATTCCTGCATTCTCTCCGCCGTCAGGCTCCTGCGGTTCCGGTTCCTCCGGGACTGTCTCATCTTCTTTTCCCTCGGATCCACTTTCCTCTTCCATCTCATCATTCTGCGTACCTTCCGGTTCTGTCACCTCTTCCGCTTCCGCAGGTGCCTCCTCCGCCGCATCTTCCTCCACGCAAAAAGAAGCAGCCCCAACGGCTGCTTCCCCTGCAATCTCAATTCCAATCTGTCCCGGATCGGCCGTTTCCTCTTCTGCTGCATAAACGGCTGTCGGGTTTCCCAGTGTCACTGCGAGCGCACCGATCATCGCGGCGCGCACCAGCTCGGCGCATTTGTCGCCCATCATTGTTTTATCAACCATTTTCGCTTTCTCCTATTCAATTTGTACGGTCAGACAAACCTGTTCCGAACAAATACATAAATAGAAGAAACACCCATGGTATCGCTCCCTATTCCTCTGTTTGAAACAGTCTGACCGCATTTTTTTCTGTCATCTCAGTGACTTCTTCTTCGGAAATTCCCTTGATCTCTGCAATTTCCCGCACAACGTACGGCAGATACAGAGAAGAATTTCTTTTTCCCCGGTACGGAACCGGTGCCAGATACGGACTGTCTGTTTCCAGCAGAATACGCTCCATCGGAGCCATCTGAACCACTTCTTTGATCTTCTTCGCATTCTTGAACGTCACCACACCGCCAATGCCAAGATAAAATCCCATTTTCAGGTATTCCTCCGCCATTTCTGCGGAGTAGGAAAAACAATGAATTACGCCGCCGATCTCCTCCGATTTTTCCTCTTTCATGACACGGAGCGTATCAGCTGCCGCTTCCCTGCTGTGGATGATCATCGGAAGTTTTTCCTCGCGCGCAAGCGCAATCTGACGGCGGAACCAATACTGCTGTTTTTCGTGATTTTCCTTGTCCCAGTAGTAATCAAGGCCAATCTCTCCGACCGCAACCGCCTTTTCCAGACGGCAGAGTCCCCGCATCCGCTCCATCACATCCTCGTTCAGGTCGCCCACCTCATCCGGATGAAGACCGAACGCGCCGTAGATGAACGGATACGCTTCCATCAGTTTTCTTGTATTTTCCAGTGATTCCAGATTTGCCGAGACATTGATGATACGCCCGATCCCGTTTTCCTGCATCGAGGAAAGCAGCTCTGCGCGGTCTTCATCAAATTTCTCATCGTCATAATGTGCATGTGTTTCAAATATCATATCCGAATTTCTCCTTAAAAAAACGAAACAGAAACGGAAGAAAGCTCTGCATAGCCTTCCCCTGTTTCCGTTTCCACGTTTATCCATCCTATCGTTCGTTGTTTTCGTAAAAGTAAAGTGCGCCGCTGCGCCTGTGCTTATTATAACGCATTCATTTTTCCCGCGTCAACCAGGAAACGAAAAAATATGCCGGATTCCGATAAAATCACCGCCGTGCCGCAATCTCATCCAACAGGCAGCCAGCCACTTCGTCTTTTCCCATCAGCGGAAGCTCCTTGATGCCGTCCTTCGTGATCAGCGTCACCACATTCGTCGCCACACCGAAGCCGGCACCCTCTGTCTTCAAATTGTTTGCCGCGATCATGTCCAGATGCTTCTTCTCCAGCTTTGCACGCGAGTTTTCCACCATGTTCTCGGTTTCCATCGAGAAGCCGCACACAAACAACCCCGGATGACGGTTCTTTTCCACCCATCCCAGAATATCGTCGGTGCGCTCCAGCGGAATGCTCATGTCACCGTCCTTCTTTTTGATTTTCTGATCCGCCACCGTCACAGGCCGGTAATCAGCAACCGCGGCCGCCTTAATCAGAATATCCGTCTCCGGCAATGTCTCCCGCACCGCCTCCAGCATGTCCTTCGCCGTCGTCACCGGTCGCATCGCAACGCCTGGAACCGGGGCTAATGAAACCGGGCCGGAAATCAGCGTTACCTGCGCGCCGCGGAGCATCGCCTCCCGCGCAATCGCGTATCCCATGCGGCCGCTGCTATGGTTCGTCAGATACCGCACCGGATCGAGGGATTCCTGCGTCGGGCCTGCAGTCACGGTGACACGCACACCAGCGAGCGTCTTTTCGCGGGCAAGCTCCATCGCGATATAATCGAGCAGCACCTCCGGGTCCGGCAGTTTTCCTTTTCCGACGTCCTTGCACGCCAGCATTCCCACGGTCGGCTCGATGATGCCGAAACCGTATTTTTTCAGCGTCGCCAGATTATCCTGCGTAATCGGATTTTCCAGCATCGCCGTATTCATCGCCGGAGAGACCAGCTTTTTGCACTTCGCTGCGAGCACCACCGTTGTCAGCATATCATCTGCAATGCCGTGTGCCATTTTTGCAATCACATTGGCGGTAGCCGGGGCAATCATAATCAGATCCGCCGCTTTTGCCAGCGAAATATGCGTCACCTCATATTTAAAATCACGCGCAAACGTATCGACCACGCAGCGGTTGTTGGTCAGCGTCTCGAACGTCAGCGGGGTGATGAACTGCGTCGCGTTTTCGGTCATGATGACATGCACGTCTGCTCCGGCTTTCCGAAGACCGCTCGCCACATTTGCCATTTTATAGGCGGCAATTCCGCCTGTCACACCAAGTACAACACATTTTCCGTCAAGATTTTCCATTGTAACTCCGTTCTGCTGCCTCGAAGCAACTTTTTTCCTATGATAGTTTTAAGTATAGCAGACAGAAAAACAGATTACAACCAATCCTGTTTGCCATTGATGCAAAAAGGCTTTATAATAAAAGGACAAAAGAGCTCTACTTTTAAAATAATCGCGAGGTATTTTTATGATTTTAGCCATTGATATCGGGAACACAACCGTTACGCTCGGCGGCGTCCGGACCGCACCGCAGCAAGCGTATTCCCTCGAATTCACAGCCCGGATTGACATCAACCACACCTGGTCTGCCAGCCAGTATGAATCTGCGATCGAGCAGCTTTTTGAAGACAAGAATCTTTCCCCGTCCGACTTTCGGGGCGTCATCATTTCCAGCGTTGTTCCGTCGGTTCTGACGCTTCTGCAGGAATGTGTCCGTAATCTGTTCGGCACAGAACCGCTGCTCGTCACATCCGAAAGTGATCTCGGCATGACATTTTCCATCCCGGAACCGGAAAAAGTAGGCCGCGACCGCCTCGTTGATGCAGCCTGGGCCGCCGCACATTATCCGCTGCCGGTCATCACCGTGGATCTTGGAACAGCGACGACCTTCAATGTCATCCGGGAAAACAGCGTCTTCTGCGGCGGCGCCATCGCACCGGGACTCGATATGGGACTTGGCGCCCTCTCCGAGCGGACCGCCCAGCTCCCGCGGCTCGACCTCCAGATCCCGAAACGCATCATTGGCAGAAACACCGAAGAATGCATTCTCTCCGGCACCATCGTCGGCATGGCCGCGATGCTCGACGGAATGGTCCAGCGCATCGAAGCCGAACTCGGCTCCCCCGCCACCCTCATCCTCACCGGCGGCGCGGCACGCTTCGTCGAACCGCTCGTTTTACATCCTCATATCTATGACCCGAACCTTCTGCTGAAAGGGCTGGCGTTCCTGTGTGAGCGGAATTGTGCAAATTAAAATCGTACTTCCAAATATTCATCAGACTTTTTCATTCTGCATGACGTTAAAAAGCGTGTCTGTTCTCCAGGCACGCTTTTCTCTATTTTTCTATGGAATCGCAACCCTTCTTTGTGTTGCCTCTCCGCTTTTCAGTTTTTCCTGATTCTCCTCTTTCAGTTTTAAAATACACGGGCGAATGCTTTCATCATACGTTTCTGTTGTCTGAAGTACATGACCATTGTATACAATCACATCATCGGAATACAGAAATACAAGCGCCATCTGATTCATCTCATGATCGTAGATCAGAACATACCAGTTATAATCATACAAAATCCTCTCTGTCATGTTGAATACCTGTTTTGGCTTCTGGCAGGAAATTTTTTCTCCGTAAATGGTCGAGAGAATTTCGTCCATCTCCTCCGGATGATCCTCGCGCGTGATCGCAAAGGACATTCCGGCTCCGGTGTCTTCCGGGATATAAAGATAAATCATCTCGGCTTTGTCCGTATCAAAGGTTTCGATTTCCTGCAGCAGTTCCTGATCCGATTTTTCTGAGATGAAATCTGCTGCCGTCAGGAAAACATCTGTCGTACCCCGCTCAGGACCAATGGGATTTTCTTTCTGTGTATACACCGCCGTCATTCTTTTTACCAGACATCCCGCAATCACGCAAAGGATCACTCCAGCTAACATAGTGATTTTTCTCTTTTTCATACGTTTCAAGGAAATCATCTCTCTTCCAAAACAGACATTCCGGGAACCTTCCAAAAGTTGAATTTTCTCTTTTCAGTATATCATAAATTTTTCCGGGACACACTCTTTTCCTTCTCCCTATGCACGGAAAAACTCCCGGCACTGCCGGGAGTTTATGACTTTCTTATTTCATAGTAACTATTCAGAACCCCATCTCGATTCCGCTTGCGCTGCATCTCGATGTTGCTTCTCGCCATATGAAATTCCAGAAAACCGTTCATTCATGCAAGCATGATTCACGATTTTCTTCCATTTCGCATGGCTCTGAATAGTTACATTTCATATTACTTTTTCACCTGCTCATATACCAGTCCCGGATAAGCTTCGAGGCTGACACCGTTTTTTTCAAACATTGGAAATGCTTCTGCGCCGGATGCGCATACGGCGGTTGCCATGCTTGCTTGTTCGGTGTAGTTCTCCCAGTTGTCGGTGGTAAGGCCAGGCTGGTATGCTTCCCAGGCGGTTTCGTATTCGGTGCTCTTATCGGAAGGAATCGCATCTTTCAGGCTCTCGCCGGACCAGACGGAAAGCTGATCTGCTTTTTTGTAAGTGTATTCCGGGAGCTGATCGTCGCCCAGCGACTGGTACAGCTCGTAGCGGGTAATGGAGTCTTTGGAACTTCCGTAGGATTTTTCCATCTCTTTTTTCACGGTATCCATATCGGCATCATCCGGGTAGGTGATGTCTACTTCGCACAATACCGGTTTTCCCGTCGCTCCGGTCTGATCGAGGTTGATAAACTGAAACATGACTCTGGAAGTTTGCTCGCCGAAAACAGTGGCTTCTGTATCTACTGCGATCGCGGCTGCACTTTCGGTCTCAGAGAAAATTTCCACCTGATCCCGATCTAAATTCCAGTCGGCAAGCACTTCATCCACTGTTTTTCCCCATCCGGTATCCGGCGGCGTAATTTCCTTGCTGCTCTCTTTCGCTCCCTGACATCCAGTCAGCAACAGAGCACACATTGCAAAAATACCTGCTAATTTTTTATTCATACACCTGCATCTCCTTTCCGCTTTGTTATTTTTTTCACATACTTTTTTGTTAGCCCTATACTACCATATATTCTTCTGAAAATCTATGACGTTTGGTGAAAATTTTCTTACATTTTTCTTATGCATTCGATTTAAATCAAAGAAAAAGCAACAACATCCCTTATAGAAATTCTCTACCGCTATTTAAAAACGCTCCCCTAGTATCTATAACGCAAGGGGAGCGTCTATTTTCAATTAGTTCGCTTGTTCTGATAATCGAGTTTTGCTTAAGCTCTCTCCCAGCGGCCTCCCGGGGCTGAAGATATAACACAATAAGCAATATTCAAACTTGAGGTTCCAGCTTTAATATACGAACGACAGGACCGTCCACACTCTAAAGTCGAATATGTAATCATCTGCGTATTATTTGGAGTATAGTGATATGGGGTTCCTCCAGCAGGATTTGAAATTGTTTTTGTAATATCATCATACTGGAATCCCACCTCTGGTGAATATTTGGATGTCTGCATTAAACTACTTGCTTTCATAGAGGTTCCGTAGTTCAGTGTTGTTTCAAACCAATTAATTCGTACCTTTAATGCCTGACGGTCATTTGTCACGGATACTTTCATGGTTGCATAAATGCTGTACTGGCTAAGCTGCCCCGTATTGCTTACAATATCAGTGATTGCTACTCTTTGCTGATGCTCGTCTACAATCAACAAACCCGTTGAAATAATATCCTGCTCGCTGCCATTTTCATCCACTACCTGTGTGATTGACAAATAATCATCCGGCTTTGCATCAATGGCGCGGGTCTTCATCTGTTTTTCCTGATATTGTTCAATTGCAACCTTAATTACGTCACTTTCATTCGTGATGTGATTGTTTAAAACCTCTTCATACACTCTGTTTTTTAATTCTGCATTTGTTTCTGCTTTTACTGTTGTAGCAAATACACTAGTCATCACCAAAGCTAACATACAGAAGCCGATTGCTGTTAACGCATTTTTCAATCTTTCTTGCATAAATAACTCCCTCTCTTTCGATTTGCAAAATTAATCACTGCTATTAATTCTCTTCTGCATTGGACTTTTCTCCTTCCTTCATTTTGCCTGTTAGCCTAGGCTCATTTAAAGCCTGGATTCAGTTTTTCACATTTCTTTATAGTCTTATATTACACTTAAAAGCCCAAAAAGTTTATGATGTTAAATGAAAATAAAAAAAACCATCTAACATCATAAACTTTTTATTTTTTTTCATATATTTTATAGATATATTATTTTACTTAACGAAAGCGAGATCTTCTATGAAAAAAACATTCAAAAAATTATTACTTATCTTCCTAATATTTTCTCATATAACTATTACTATTCCTGCACCCAAATTTCCACCATTTTCAACAACTTCAGCTCCACTCCCTCCAAATGATAATGATCATTAATTTAACAAATTTCTTTCCTCTACATAATTTTTCATTACCTTGTAATCTGCATCCATTTTATACAGCTTGAGCAGATTCAAGTTTTGTTTAAAATATTTTTTACATACTTCTTTTCCTTCTTCTTCCATAATGCACGCCTGAATCATCAAGCAATATCCTAAAGATGCACCCTTGCCTGCATACAGCATCTGCTGAACAGCTTTTTGACATGTGCACATAGCCTCCTTAAAATATTTTAATTCATCCAGTGCTCTTGCATAATTCGCTATATTCATATTCCAATCTAACATATGAAATACTGGCTTTATACAGCTATCACTATATCTGTCGTCTATAAAGTGATAGATTTCCAACGCCATTTGATAATCTTTTTTCCCCCAATAAATAAGTGCTATTTCTGTCAAAACACTGATTTCCTGGCGATTCAATACATATTCTGTTCTATATACATCTTCAAATTTCAATGTTATCTCTAACAATGCTTTTAGTTGCTGTACAAGTTCTTCTGAATTGCCTAGATGTTTATGATATTTTAATTGTATTTTTCCAACTTCTACATACTGTTTGTTTTCTGGCTCACTACGATCTATCTTACTTTCAATCTCAAAAAGTATTTTTTCCGCTTTCTCATATTCTTTACGATGCATATATTTTGAAAATTCTATTTTTAATTCTAATATTTCATATTCTTCTACCTGAATTCCTGTCTCAATTCTTTTTCCATTTCTATCCATTTTTTCCATAATTTGCCAAAGCTTTTCACTTCGCGGCTGCTGATTTCCGTTTTCTATCCGCGCCAGTGTCTCCTGTGTGCAAATATCCTCACTTAACGATTCTTGTGTGAGTTTGGATGCTCTTCTCGTTCTTCGAATTAATTCGGCATCCACCTCAAAATTCCGAATTACATGTTCAAACAAACGATAATTCTCAAACGACACATTATAATCATGTTCTACCTCTAATATGCATTTTTGTTCCTGACGTAATATTTCAATAAAATCCGCATTTGACTGTTCTTTCTCTAAAATTCGTATATACTGACTTAAAATTTCCGGCATATAAAGTAGCTTTCCTTCGTCTCTTAACGCTTCCAGCGCTTCTTCTGTTCTCATTTTTATATATGTAGTATTTTCACCCTCTTCTATCACTTTACTTATTAAAAGTGCTGCGTACGGAATTATTTTTACTCGTTCTGTCTTTTCAAAATTTTTTCGGAAAATTTCTTCTACTAACGCTTTAATTTCATCTTTGGCTCGTTTTTGTTCTGTTTCTTGACAGACTTCCCACCTAAAAAGAAGTAATTTATATTCCTCAGCACTTAAAACTCCCGTCTTTCTTTGGTTTTCTGCCTCCGGCATTGTTTGTAGAATTGCCGTTTCCAGATGCTCACAAACCAGTTCTACCGATTCTCCGCGCAGCCACGCAATCTGCGCACGTTCCTGTTCTATGAATTGTCGATGCAATGGTTCTTTTGCCCGTTTGTTCTTTTCATATTCATCCAGATATTGTTCTGCTTCTTCCCATTTTCTTTGACATATTTTTTGTTGAACTTCCTGTCGTAATTCATAAATTTTATAAACATCCATCGGCAATATATAAGTAAGTCGCTCTACTGATTTTCCTAATCGCCCCATAATTCGATCAATCAGGAAAAAATCTATTTCCTGCTGATCCGCTTCAATTCTTGCATATTTCGACAAAGAAGAAATTCCCATGCATAATTGTTTTTGGCGTATTCCTTCTTTTTCTCGTAGTTTCCACAGTAGCTGTCCAATTCCTTGCATTTGTTTCATTTTTTCTCAATAAGTCCTCTTTTATATGTTATATTTTTTGACTTTTATTATATCTCGTTCTTCTACATATTTACTAATCAATTCTTTGCTAACTTGAACTAAATCTGGCGTACGTACTCCTTCTCTCTTAACGTCCACAACAACTGCCCGATTTTTTTGTCTATTTCATAATTTTCTCGTAATACTTTTGGTTACATTTTGATTTATTTTGACAAAACTACAAATATTATCATTCCTTCTATTATAAATTCTCATTTCTTGCAACAACAAGAGAAATTATATACATATTTGTGTGCTTTTCTTTGTACAAAACAACGTATTTCATTTTTTTTCAATAAAAGTGTAATTTTTCATTCTTTTAAACGTATAAGATTATCTTAGGCGTAAAAAAGGCCCCAGCGTAAACCGAAGCCTTCCTTTGCTCTGCAACTATGCCCTCTTTTTTTCCGAATCATCACACCAATTTCATAATTTCCCTTTTCCCATTTATTTTTTCATCTCTTCTATGTTTTTTTGTCCTCACTTTCACTGAGACTTTTCTATGTTCTAGCAAAACCTTTGCTTTTAATACCCTTCTCGGCTCTCAGATTCCTCATACACTTCCACCGTACCGGAATGATTTCCCATCATAGGACGGTAAATGTACTGCCGCACGTTGATGTCTACCTTCGCTGCCTTATCATCTGCGGAAATGTAAATTCCAGCCTCTGTGTTGTCATCGTCTACCGTGTAGGTATCTCCTGTTCCAAAATAGGAAAGATCGCCGTCCTCTTTCTGCTTCTGTGTTTCTTCTGGCAATTTATCTCTTGTTGTTGTGTTCACGTACCTTTTAGTAAGTTCATATTACGCCTAAATTATCTGAAAATCTATGATTTTATTTAAAATTCTTCTTACATTTTTCTTTATATAAAAGACTTCTTTCCATACGCCAAGGCAGGTTGGATTTTCATGCATCTTCTCTCTTACTTTTTCTTCTAACTACCACTCCCAATACTATGATCGCTGCTAAAACTCCCCCCTCCGTCATCAACATACGATACATCATTTTATGCTGATATTTCCCCGGCTGTGCCGCTACATCAAGAACCGAGCTAGTTCCTCCGAGGGAATTTTCCAGCTCTATGTAAGTGGAATCTGCAACAGCGGCTACAACCGACGGATAGCTGTATGCCGGAAATGCCGTCTGCTTCACAAACATATCATTCGTATTATTTTCCGCCCGTGAACTGTCGGTAAGACAGCCTGCCGCATCTTCGCGTCCCGGGATCAGATATTCTACACTTTTTTCATTCATTGCAATCCAGATCGGAAAACGGATGGGATCTGCTCCACCGACCAGATGAAACTGATAATCTTCCCACGCAACGTCTGGATTTGCAGCAAGCGAAGTCTTTAACTGCTCGATATAGGTAGGTGTATTGTCATTTTCATACCCTCGAGTGCCGCTGATGTGCCACGCATCGCCCGGCTTTCCATCCTCTCCATCAGCTCTCACTGCGCACGCCTCATACAAATGACCATAAGCTTTGATCGGAACAATCCAGATATAATCACTCTCTTCCAGTGCCGTTTCGACTTCCGAAACAGAAAGCAGCTCGGAAGTAAAAAGCGGCGTGTCAATATACTCTTTCAGCGCATTGTCGAAATCAATATCATCGACCGTCACCCCTTCTGAAAACGGGTCGTAAACAGGCCCGCCATTCGTAGAAGACACAATTTCATCTGCAAGCGCCACAATTTTTTCATAGTCTCCGGAATCCGGCAATGTTTCGAATGTTGATGCAGAAACACTCATTGCTGATACTGCAACAGCACCAACCAGTCCCCAAAATATTCCCAATTTTCTTTTCATGCAACGCCCTCCTTTCCCTTTTCATCTCTTCCCTTTTTTCTTTATTATATCTGATCCCGCTTTTCCCAGACAATGCAGCACTTTTCCTATATTTTCCTTTTCTTTTTTGTTACTATTTTAATTGCAACTTGTTATCTTCTTCAAATGATTACCAGTTCCAACACGCAAAAACAGAGGCTCACCTCCTCATTGGAAATGGCCTCTGCTTTTTTTCATTTTTCTTCTTACATCGGAACTTTTTCCACCAGATCTTCTACCTTGCATACTAACACCCGTGCAATCTTCAACAACGTTTCTGTCTGCGCCTTGTTAATGTCTTTTCTTCGCTGTTCGTACTGCTGAATAGTACGAACTGAAACACCTGATTGCTGTGCCAGTTCACTCTGACTTAAATTTGCAAAGGTACGCAATTCTTTCAGGTTCGTCTCCGGTTTTGCTTCACGATATAATTCATTCATTTTGTCCACAAACTGGCGTATATCCATTTCATGGTATGGTGTGTAAAGCATTCGTACTTCAGTTACAGGGATGGCCTGATTTATTTCCGCAAAGGATAAACTAGTACTCCACTGATAATAGGCCAGTGCCCAGCCGATCCAGTATTCAGGGCTTCGATTGTAGGAATATGAAGGTGTTTGTTTCGGATGTGGTTTTCCAGTTTCCCTTAATACTTCATATGCAATCTCAACTCCCGATCTTCCAGCCACTATAGAGCAGTCACCTCTTTCAAACCGCGATGCTGTATTACTCATGCAAAACCACTGCCATGCCGTTTCCAATGGATATTTTAAATTATTCACCATATAATCCAGCATGCAGGCAAGATTTTTTTGAGCAACAGAAAGATATAATTTATCGTAAGCATAGATCATCTGGTTTCATCTCCTCATCCAAACTTTTTTCAAAACAAAGCAAAAAGAACTTTTGACATTTTCACAAAAGCGTGATACTATGATATTGAAAAAGAGTGCTACCGGTAGACGGTTAGTCCGATATAGTTTGCAAAAATAACCGCAACGTTTGTCAGACTGTATGGCGGTTATTTTTGTGTCTTATTGTTATCCTTGCCAAGCGTATATCCGATACTAAAGCAGGTTAAGCCGAAGCTCATTACTGCAAGAAAGTCCATAATACTCATTGGCTTAGCCCTCCTTTCAAAAGATTCTCTTTCGAGTTTCTATGTAATCAGAGGGTCACAGGTCTACACTTCGTTTCGGTCGTTGCTAAACGAGTGCCACCGGCACTCAGCAACCCTCTGTCGAAGGACTAACCGCCTACCGTTTTGATAGCACCCATATTTTTATTATATCCTCTTCACAATCAGCTTTCAACAACAAATTTACTCTCTTCGGTTATATTATAGTGTTTCTTTTTGGTTGTATTTTACGTTCGACACTTATTTTAAAACTTTCTCTTTCCACCACCATACGATCCCCACAACAATTCCTCCCGCCAGCACAAAAATCATCTGCCTTCCTGAAAGCTCCCATCCAAATAACTCAACCCTTGCTTTCTTCGGCTGATACGAATACCCCATCAAAATTCTGTTATCATCCCCCGTCCCCACTGTAGCATGGCAATATGTGGTTCCCATAAATTTCATTGCAGAATTTGATGTTCCCAACTGGCTTCCGGAATAGCTGGCGCCGTTTAGCTGTTGATTATTTGCGACAAGATTTCCACTGACTTCCCAGTCGTTCATTTTGCTGTTTTTGTACCATAAGGTTCCGCCAAATTTATACGGTCTTATCGCCTCTCCCAGCAAAAACGAAAAGCTGTCGTTTCCACATGGCTTTTTATCCTCTGTGAATTCATACGTTGGATAAACATAAATCGTCGAACCATTTTTGAAGGCTGATGCAGAAAATTCAATCCCTTCGAAATCTTCCTCTCTTCCATTCATCGCCTGTTTTCCTACATCGATTTTCATATACTCAAATTTTCCATCCCCATTTTTTAAATCATCGACGATAAACTGCTTCACATGCTCATCCAGCTTTTGTATCTCATTCTCTGGCATCCCTGTTTCCTGCAAATAAGCATCGTAATCAGAAGGAACCTTTTCCTCTGCCTTCACATAAGATACCCCCGCATACAATGACAGTCCGCAGCAAAGTAAAACCAGAAATAACGTCCGCATTTTTCTCATACAACGCTCCTCCTTCCTGTTGTCATATTCGATAAACCCGTTCAAATATTCTCTCTTTATCATTATATTATCATAAGATTCAGAATCTTTATATGACGTTTTCCTTAACTTTTTAAAACGCAAAAAATCCCTCCCCACACATCACGCATGGAAAGGGATTTCTCTATTTACTCTATTTTTCTTTTAATCCATCAGCAGATCTCCGCACCCGCCGGCATTGCTTTTTCCGGGGTCATGAGGCATACGTTGCCTTCGGCGTCTTCTGCACAGAGCAGCATTCCTTCGGACATCATTCCTGCCAGTTTGGCCGGTTTCAGGTTGGTGAGAACCATAACCTTCATTCCGATGGTGTCTTCCGGTTTGTAATATGCTTTGATTCCGGAGACGATCTGTCTTACCTGGCTTCCTACTTTGACCTGGAAGCAGAGGAGTTTTTTGGATTTCTTGACTGGCTCGCAGGAGATGATTTCACCTACCTGGAACTGCATTTTTCCGAAGTCTTCGAAAGTGATTTCTTCCTTCGGCTCAAGGTCAATCACTGCTTCCTCTTCTTTTTCCTCTTCCTGGGATGCAGCAGCCATAGCAGCTTTCTGTTTTGCCTGGATCACTTCTACTTTTTCCATTACCTCTTTGACATCGAGTCTCTGGAACAGGATCTGCGGCTGATCGGTTACTTTATTGCCCGATACGTACAGTCCGAACTGATCGAGCTCTTCGTAGCTGCGTTTCTCTGCGTTCAGCTGAGCCAGGATCTTCTCAGTAGTCTCCGGCATGAAGGACTCGAGCAGGCATGCGCCGATGGTGATGCTCTCTACCAGGTTGTACAGAACTTCTTCCAGACGGTCTTTCTTTGCCTCATCCTTTGCCAGTGCCCACGGCATCGTCTCGTCGATGTATTTGTTGCAGCGTTTGAACAGACCAAAGATCTCAGTCATTGCATCTGCCACACGCAGCTCTTCCATCTTTGCAGCAACTTTTGCTTTTGTTGCGGTAACGACTGCTTTCAGATCATCATCCACCTCTTCTGCTGCGCCGGTCTTTGTCACAACGCCGCCGAAGTATTTGTTGCTCATGGAGATGGTACGGTTTACCAGGTTTCCAAGAGTATTGGCAAGGTCGGAATTCATACGCTCAACCAGCAGCTCCCAGGTAATGACACCGTCGTTCTCAAACGGCATCTCGTGCAGAACGAAGTAGCGGACAGCGTCTACGCCGAACAGGTCTACCAGATCGTCTGCGTAAATCACGTTTCCTTTGGATTTACTCATCTTGCCGTCGCCCTGCAGCAGCCACGGATGACCAAATACCTGTTTCGGCAGCGGCAGATCGAGTGCCATCAGGAAGATCGGCCAGTAAATGGTATGGAAACGGATGATGTCTTTTCCGATCAGATGCAGGTCTGCCGGCCACAGCTTGTTGAACTGCTCGGAGCTGTTTCCGTCACAGTCATAACCGATTCCGGTGATGTAGTTGGTCAGTGCGTCCAGCCATACGTAGGTAACGTGCTTCGGATCGAAGGATACCGGGATTCCCCAGGTAAAGGAGGTTCTGGATACACAGAGATCCTGCAGTCCCGGAAGAAGGAAGTTGTTCATCATCTCGTTCTTTCTGGAAACCGGCTGGATGAATTCCGGATGAGTGTTGATATAATCGATCAGTCTCGGTGCATATTTGCTCATCTTGAAGAAATATGCTTCTTCTTTTGCCGGCGTAACCGGGCGTCCGCAATCCGGGCATTTTCCGTCTACGAGCTGGGACTCGGTGAAGAAGGATTCACACGGTGTACAGTAAAGACCTTCGTAATATCCTTTGTAGATATCTCCCTGATCGTACAGTTTTTTGAAGATTTTCTGTACCTGTGCCTCGTGATCGGCGTCGGTGGTACGGATGAATTTGTCGTAGGACGTATTCATCAGATCCCAGATTCTCTTGATCTCGGTGGATACGTTGTCTACGAATTCTTTTGGCGTGATACCTGCCTCTTCTGCTTTCAGCTCGATCTTCTGGCCATGCTCATCGGTTCCGGTCTGGAAGAATACATCGTAGCCCTGCTGACGTTTGAAGCGGGCGATGCTGTCCGCGAGTACGATCTCGTAGGTGTTTCCGATGTGCGGCTTGCCGGATGTGTAGGCAATCGCCGTGGTGATATAATATTTTGGTCTGATTTTTTCCATTGCTTTCATTTCTCCTTTCAAATAAAAAAACTGCCTTATTCCGCTCTCTTGTAGTCGGAAGAAGACAGGTTTGTTTACCCGTGATACCACTTCTTTTCGTCCCTGCCTCACGGCAGAAACCTCTGCAGGTACATGTGCTATACCTCTCCGCTGTAACAGGCGGAACCTGTCGCAGCCTTACCGTTTCAGATTGTTGTTCTCACGGTTCGGTGCGCCTCTCGGAAGCCATGTTCGATCTGCCGCTCCTCCTCCCCTCTCAGCCTGCAAAACCGGAATAGTTTTCGGGGGTGTTCTCTGTAAATTCGCACATGCAGATGTACTCTCTTCGTCACTGTGTTTTGTTTTTATGCACTGGTTTTATGCTAACACATTTACATCAATTTGTAAACCGCAAAAAAGCCCGCCGTACGGGGATTTTTTCATATTCTCCCCATTCGGCGGACCTTTCATTCATCGTAACAATTATCTGTGGTTTGCTTTGATCACAGACATTGCTGCTTCATCTGCTACAACTGTCAGATCGTTGTGAAGCTGCAGGATGGAAGCCGGAACCTGCGGAGTAACCGGTCCGTACAGAACTTTGTCGAGGATCTCTGCTTTTCCTTCGCCGCTGACGATCAGCAGAACTTTTCTCGCCTGCATGATGTTCTTGATTCCCATGGTGTATGCCTGGGTCGGAACATCCTCTACTTTTTCAAAGAAACGTTTATTTGCCTGAATGGTGCTCTCGGTCAGGTCAACGCAGTGTGTCTCTTTCTCGAATGCTGCGCCCGGCTCGTTGAATCCGATGTGGCCGTTGTTTCCAAGTCCAAGAAGCTGCAGGTCAATGCCGCCGACGCTGCGGATGATTTCGTTGTATGCTGCACATGCTTTTTCGCTGTCCGGCTCCAGTCCGTTCGGAACGAAGGTGCGCTCTTTGTTGATGTTGACATGATTGAACAGGTTGGTGTTCATGAAGTAACGATAGCTCTGATCATTCTCCGGAGAGAGTCCTTTGTACTCGTCCAGGTTTACGCTGGTGACATTTGCGAAATCAAGGTCGCCTTTGTTGTACCACTCAACGAGCTGTTTGTAAGCGCCGACCGGGGTAGATCCGGTTGCAAGGCCGAGCACTGCGTGTGGTTTCATGATCACCTGCGCGGAGATGATGTTTGCTGCTTTTCTGCTCATATCATTGTAATCTTTTGCTTCAATTAATACCATTTGTTTTTCCTCCAAATTTCTTCTATATAATAAATTACATAATAACCTGTTTCAGGTTCAGTTCGTCGTCCACCAGAAGTACATGCGCTTTTTTGCCCGGTGCAATGGATCCTACTTCATCGTAGATACCGATGCTCTGTGCCGGATTTCTTGTTGCCGCAAAAATGGCATCTGCCAGCGGAATATCAAACGAAACTGCTTTTCTCATGCAGTCATACAGGTTCGTTGCAGAGCCCGCGATGGTCTCACCGTCGGTCAGGGTTGCTTTTCCGTCTTTCATCCAGACAGCCTGTCCCCCGAGGGAATACGTTCCGTTCGGCATTCCCGTTGCCATCATGGAATCGCTGATGAGAACCATGCGCTCACTTCCCATCATGGAGAAGGTCGCGCGGACAACCGCACCGTGAATGTGATAGCCGTCACAGATCAGCTCCATGCGGCACTCCGGATCGTCGAATGCGGCGCCGATGACACCAGGGTTACGGTGTGCGAACGGCGGCATGGCGTTGTACAGATGGGTGACATGGTGTGCTCCTGCTTTCATGGCAGCCAGCGCGGTGTCATAATCTGCTGTTGTATGGCCGATGGAAACCATGACTTCATCGGAAACCTCTTTGATAAATTCCAGTGAGCCAGGCATATTCGGGGCCAGGGTTACGAGACGGATTTTTCCGCCGCTCGCCGCATTGCATGCGCGGAAGAACTCAGCGTTCGGAGCCACGATGTTCTCCTCTGCCTGTGCGCCTTTTTTGATCGGATCGATGAACGGTCCTTCCATGTTGACGCCGGCGATCACTTCTGCTTCCGGCTCATCTTTGATTGCTTCGATGGTTCCGAAGATTTTCAGCAGATCGTCTTTTGGCAGTGTCATGGATGTCGGGCAGTAAGAGGTGATGCCGTGCGCTTTCTCGTAGCGCAGGATCTCTTTTAAACCTTCCACGTCTCCGTCTGAAAAATCATGTCCGGCAGCGCCGTGGCTGTGTACGTCAACCAGTCCCGGCAGAACCATCATGCCTTTCGCATCGATCACTTCCTGATCGATCACTTCTTCTTTTGTGGAAACGAAACGTTTTCCTTCTATATAAAGATCTTTTTCCGCAAACGTTCCGTCTTCCTGAAATACACGTCCGTTTTTGATAATCATTGTCTTGCCTTCTTTCTTTGATCTGTTCTGATTATAATTTATGTTGATTTTATTTTCAACTATTTTTATATTTTAGAAATTACTTTCACGTCATTAAAGTTCTTTCCATTTTTCCGCCCGCTTTCCCGTGCAATTCACACACAATTGAAAGTTGATTCACCACTCTGCCTGTGATACAATAAAGCAAGAACTGATCTGAATTTTTTTCAGATATTTACAGATACCAGGAGGACTTACGTTCCATGGAACACTTTGAAAAATCGATTATTCCTGTCATTGAGTCTGTCTATCCCTCGTTCACTCCCCTGGAACGGACGGTAGCAGATTTTTTTATTCATAATACCGACGAGTCGGATCTGTCCGCGCGCCACGTTTCGGAACTGCTCTATGTTTCGGAGGCTTCGCTCTCCCGCTTTGCGAAAAAATGCGGCTACACGGGCTACCGCGAATTTGTCTACCGTTACCAGGAAGGCCTGAACGCCGCACTGCCTGGCACGGACGATCACATCAAACAGGTGCTGAATACGTATCAGGAGCTGCTGAATAAAAGCTACTCGCTCGCCGACCGCGCGCAGATTGACCGCATCTGCCATATTCTCACTTCGAAGCGTCGGGTGTATGTCTACGGTCTTGGAAGCTCCGGACTTTCCGCCCAGGAAATGAAGCTGCGTTTTATGCTTGCAGGCGTGGATATTGAAGCAATTACCGACATTCACATCATGAAAATGAATGCCGTTCTGCTCAATGAGAGCTGCGCTGCAATCGGCATTACCGTCAGCGGACAGACACCGGAGGTGCTGCGTGCGCTCGGAGCCGCAAAGGAAAAGGGAGCCTCTACCATTCTCTTTACTTCCCGCAGCTCCAGCGATTACGATGCCTTCTGCGATGAAGTCCTGCTGCTTGCGGTCAAAGAGCATCTGAAAAACGGCGGCGCAATCTCTCCGCAGTTCCCGATTCTCGTTATGATCGACGTTCTGTACTCGCATTTTCTCACGACCGACAGCGAGCGCAAGGAGGCTTTATATGAATACGCCGTCACCAAACTCCATGAAACGTGATCCCGGCCGCGGCAGCGCGTATCTTTCTTTTCTGAAGAAACGCTGCCGCGATTTCTTTTTCTTCTGCCTGCTCCTCGGCGTTTACGTCGCCTTCATCACCCTCACAGGCATCGGCTGTCCGATCCGTTTTTTCATAGGCATTTCCTGCCCGGGCTGCGGAATGAGCCGCGCGGTACTGTTAATGCTCTCCGGTCATTTTCAGGCGGCGTTTCGGATGCATCCGCTTGTCTATGCCGTGCTACCCGCAGGTGTCTGGCTCTTCTTCGGGCCGGAACAGACGGCGGGACTTCGGCGTTTTAAAAAGGGGATCATTACGGTGCTTGTCGTGCTGCTTCTCGCCGTTTATGCCTGGCGCATTTATTACCACGACCCGCTCCTTTCTATTGACCCTTCTCTCGGGCGCGTGCTACAATGGTTCTATCTTAATTAAAGGGGGTATTTACAAATGAATGTAAAAGACAACCGCAGTTTCTGGTTCTATCTTCTGCTCACATTTCTGACGTGCGGACTCTACTCGATCTACTTCTGGTATGTTTATGTGGAAGACCTGAACACCATCTTTTACGGTGACGGCGAAGACAGCCCGAACTACATTATTGTGCTGCTTCTGTCCTGGGTTACCTGTGGAATTTACGGCGTTTACTGGCGTTACAAACAGGCGAACCGCATGTACCGCGAATCCTACGACCGCTACGGTGTGATGATTGAGGAAAATGGTTCTGCCATTCTTCTGTGGACGCTGCTCGGCTACCTGACCGGCGGCATCGGCCAGCTCGTTGCCGACTATTTCATGATCCAGAACCTGAATAAGACGGCACTCGTTTATAATTCACGTGCATATTAAGCAGGGGAGGCGTTTTTTATGGCAACATCTATGGTAAAGGGAAATCCGGTAAAGCTGATGCTCTCGTTTGCCTTTCCGCTTCTCATCGGAAATCTGCTGCAGCAGACGTATAACATCATCGATGCGGCGATTGTCGGCCAGGCACTTGGCCCGGAGGCGCTCGCCAGCGTCGGTGCAAGCAGCAGTGTACAGTTTCTGGTGCTCGGCTTCTGTATGGGAAGCTGCACGGGATTCAGTGTTCCGGTTGCCAAGTATTTCGGTGCCGGAAAGCTTGATAAAATGCGCGATTATATTTTTAATGGTGCTGCACTTGCTGTCCTGATTGCGGCCATTCTGACCACACTCTGCAGTTTACTCTGTGCACCGATTCTGCACCTGCTGTCGGTTCCGTCCGATATCTTCGCGGATGCCTACGCATATCAGCTTGTGATTTTCCTCGGGATTCCGTTTTCGATTCTGTACAATTATCTTTCCAGCATCCTGCGTGCCGTCGGGGACAGCCGCACGCCGTTTCTGTTTCTGGCATTTTCGGCAATCCTGAATATTTTCCTCGACCTGTTCTATATTATCATTCTGCATCTGGGGTGCGCAGGCGCGGCGATTGCGACGATTTCCGCCCAGGCGATCAGCGGACTCTTATGTCTGTTTTTTATTTCCCGTAAGGTAAAGCTCCTGCTTCCGACAAAGGAAAACCGCACTCTGCGAAAGGATGCCGCGCAGGAACTCCTCGCAATGGGCATTCCGACGGGACTGCAGTTTTCGATCACGGCGATCGGCAGTATGGTAATGCAGTCAGCGAATAATGGGCTTGGCAGTGTTTATGTTTCGGCGTTCACAGCTGCTATGAAAATCAAACAGTTTATGATGTGTCCGTTTGATGCGATCAGTACCGCGGCTTCCGTCTTCTGCAGTCAGAATCTCGGAGCCGGCCAGTCAAAGCGAATCCGTCAGGGACTCCGCCAGGGTGTGCTTGTCGGTGTCGGCTATGGTGCGTTTGCAGGTGTCATCATGATTCTGTTCGGACGGCCGCTGACAAAGCTCTTTATTGTCAGCTCTGCTTTCGAAGCAATCAACGCTTCGGCAAAATATCTGCGCTGCCTCGGATTTTTCTACTGGATGCTTGGTATTTTGAATGTCTGCCGTATGGTAACGCAGGGACTTGGCTACTCGGGAAGAGCCGTTTTCTCCGGCGTAATGGAGATGCTGGCACGAACGATTGTCTGCCTGGGATTTGTCGGTGCGTTTGGTTTCACCGCAATCTGCTTTGCGGATCAGGCTGCGTGGCTCGCCGCCTGCTGCTATATCGCACCGACATGTCTGTACTGCGTGAAGAAATCCACGAAAATGATTGCGGATCGCGGTGCGAAATAATAACGTTATTTTCTGTCTTACAGCGGCTTCCAGATACTTCTCAGGTTATCGCGGCAATCACCAGAAACTTGTTCCATCACAGATTTTGGTTCATTGCCCGCAAAATCAAGAAAAAGATACTGTTCTGCATGGAATCATCTTCCCCGCAAAACAGTATCTTTTTTCTTGTTTTTTCAGCGTTACCGCTCGATTCCATCTCTTGCCGCAAGACCCTTGTCAAACGGATGCTTGATTTTTTTCAGCTCCGAAACATAGTCCGCCCGCTCAATCAGCGCCTCCGATGGTCCCTGCCCTGTCAGAATCACTTCCAGCTTCTCCGGCTTGTGATCCAGAAAATCCAGAAGGAGCTGCTCATCAAACAGTTTGCTTCCAATCGTATAAACCAGCTCGTCCAGAAACAGTACATCGTATTCTTCCTGAACTGCTTTTTCTGTCACTCTCTGAAACTGCTCTTCATAATACCGTTTCTGCTCTGCCTTCTCCTCCGGTGTCATCAGAAACGAAAACTTTATCTTGTCCTGCCCCGGCACAAACGTCACATTCGGCGACAGCAAGAGCACCTTCCGCTCGCTCGTGCTGTTATCTTTCATAAACTGATAAATCAAAACACGGTATCCATACCCTGCCGCACGCGTGCAGAGTCCCATACCACAAGTCGTCTTTCCTTTTCCATCCCCACAGTAGATGTGGACACAGCCTGTCTGTTTTTCCATATTGAAATCCCTTTCTTTTTTACTATCCATATCTCATATGTAACGAGGAGTGTGATACTTAACCACACTCCTCTAAGAACATCTTTTGTAAAGAGTTTTCTGCTGGTTGTCAGCCTCGGTATCCAGTTAAGATACCTTTAACGGCATGGAAATCATTAAGTCCCCCACGTGGACTATAACTTACTCCAAGCTGTCAGACTCAATGTCTGAGTCAAAGCGGATATTCGCAATCCGCTTCGCTACTTACTCATAACCGAATAGATGGAAATTTATCCTGCTCCATCTGCAGTCCAACTTTTAACGATGCTCTTACATCGAGAACATTTCTGTTCTTACCTAATTATACTCACTTCAAGTAAAAAATCAACCAGGCTATCATAATCGCGGACTAAAGCTGATTACAGTTCACTGGTATACAGCGACTTGTATGTAAAATTCGTACCTGTTCTATACGTAAATTTAGCTTGCAGTGTCAACTTCATTGCTGCATAGAAGTTTGGCGTTTTTATTGCAATCATTAACGTTTTCAACTACTCTATTCTTCCCAGTATAGCCGGGAAATTTAGATTTTTCATTTATCAGTATTCACAAGTTTCGTAGCAAGAAATTCAGTAACAGCCTTCTCTGTATCCGCCAGACCATTTTCTTCCAGTTCGTTTACCAGGTTGTCCCAATTTGCGTCAAATTCCTCTTCCGTACCCGAAACACATTTTACCAGCCCTGGCCAACTAATATCCGAAATTGTATTCTGCTGCTCGGTCAGTTCCTGTGGCTGCTGATATGCCCAGAGTGCAGAATATGGAAGAAGCTCAAATTCTTCTGGCTGCGGAAACATATCTGTCAGCATTTCGATTCCCATTGCCTCGCATCCGGCTTTTTCCGCTTCGTTATAATTTGCAATCACAGATTCTTTCGTCGTTGGAGTATACGGGAATCCGTCCTCAGTGTAAGAACCTGCTCCATAGATTGGAAATCCAGTATAGTTATCAATACCTGTGTTCTTATGATAGTCTGGATCTGACTGTGCTTTGGCAACTTCTTCATCGGTACGATACGGCTTTCCATTTTCGTCCAGGAAATAATTTTCTCCTTCAATTCCCCAATGATATAAAATCTGTCCTTCATCCGAGCACAGATAATCCATGAATTTGATTGCACGAACTGGGTCCTCACAGCTTTTTGTAATTGCCATTCCATATCCAACCGTTGTTCCCTGATACAAAAGAGCTTTGCAGACCTGATCCTCTCTTAAGGTTACCGGCAGTCCAACATATGTCTGATCTACTTTTCCATCAGCCATCAATGCTGTTTCACACTGACTATAGTGCCATTCTGAATCTGTCAAGGCAACAACACGGCCGCTGGCAACCTTTGCAATATAGTCATCATCCGTCTGTGTTGCAAAATTCGGATCCAGAATTCCTTCATTGTACATACGGCATAACCATCTAAAATACTCTTTTTCTTCCGGCGTAACCGTTTTTAAATGTACTGTATAGTCATCATCAATCAGCCACTGTCCATTATCCGGCGCTGCATCTGCGATAAAGCCTGCCGGGTTACTCAGTGTAATCAGCCAATGCCAGTCTGCTGCACTCATAGTAATTCCAATCATATCCAAACCATCTTCTGTCTTTGGATGAGCTGCCAAATAGCTCTTGATCATTTTTTCATATTCATCTATTGTTTTTGGATATTTGTAATCATTCTCTTTCAGTGCAGCCCACTGGATCTGGCAGGTTCCTCCTGTTGTCAGTGTTTTCTGATTTACACCCGCATAAGACAGCTGATATATTCCCGGATCATCTTTACTCCACTGTAATTTTTCCAGCTCATCTCCGTACATTTTTTTTATATTGGGTCCATATTTTTCAATCAGATCTGTCATATCAATTAAGGCACCGGCTGCATACAGATCCGTTGCATTTGATTTTGCATAAATCAGATCCGGATATTCATCATTTGCAATCATCAACGCAACATCCTCTTTTGCATCTCCTTGCGATGCAACCGGATAGCTGACATCCAACGTAACACCAGTCGCCTCTGTGATCGCTTTTGCTACCGGATTATCCCAATTTCCATTTTTGCCGTCTGCATTGAAATATTCAAATGTGACTGGTGTCTTATCATCACTTTCGTCTGCTTCTGTAGTCTCCGTTTCAGTTTCTGACGACCCGGAAATTACACTTGAACTGCTTTTACTGCTACTGTCTGAACCGCAGCCTGTAAGCATTCCTGCGATCATAGTGCCCGTTAGCATCACTGATATTATTTTTCGTTTCATAAAAACCTCCTTTAAAACTCTGTCTGATATTAGACAATAAGAATTCTCCCTTTTAAATTTGCAAATTTCAGTTTCTACAAACTCATATGATTTTGAATAATCTCAGTATATCAAATATGCTTTTTGTTTTATATGATATTTTTGATCTTGTTTTTATATTTTTTTGTGTTTTTTGACACATACACATTTTCTATACTGTGTTTTTATAAATTTATTCCTATGTTTTTGCTGTTTTTCAACAACTTTTCAACTAATTTCTATGCTATACTTAGATTTAAAGCAAAAAGAATGGGGGTTCTACTATGCAATTTAAAACTGAAAAAATTTCAGAACACATTACAAGAATTCATGGATTCTGCACAGAATTTATGTATCTGATTGAAGGCAGCAAAGCAGCTGTCCTAATCGACACTGGATGCGGATTCTATAGTTTAAAAAACTGTATCCATAACCTGACTAACAAGCCATTAAAAGTCCTGATAACCCACGGTCATGTAGATCACGCCATGGGCGCCAATGAATTTGAAGAAATTTATCTGAATCATAAGGATAAATCCGTATATCAGCTTCATTCTGAAAAAGGCTTCCGTCTGGAAGGCGCGAAAGGATTGTGTCCTGAAAAAGGGCTTATCAAAGAAACAGATATGATACCATCTGCTCCATTTGAAAAATTTCATAATCTGCAGGAAGGTGATGTTTTTGAGCTTGGTGGAATTCATGTTGTTATTTATGAATTACCCGGTCATACCCTGGGCAGTGTTGTCATGCTGATTCCGGAGGAGCGGACAATTCTTCTCGGTGATGCCTGCAATCCATTTTTATTCCTGTTTGACAAATTTTCCACGGGACTTGCTTCCTATGAAAAAAATTTACGAGCGCTACAGAAAAAAATTGCCGGAAAATATGACCGAGTCCTGATCTCACATGGAAATGGAGATTCCAAGCCAACCACTTTAGAAGATGTTCTCAAAGTATGTCAGGATATTCGTTCTGGAAATGTTACGGATCGCAATTTTGTTTTTTCTGGTGAAACACATCCTCTCGCAGATAATGGAACTTATACCTTTATCTGCTATGACAAAAAACGAATAGAAGAATAAAATCAGATTACTCTATTATGTTTTTTCAACACTGTTCAATATACAACTGTCTCAATAATTGATGTGTATTAGCTGATAAGCTGTGAATAAATCATAAAAATCCCAGCTTATCAGCTTTTCTTTACTTAATGTCCCATGCACTGTATTATTTCCGGCATTAAATCGGTATTATTTGCCGACATTTTGTGTTGCAAATATCCTGTTCACACTGCTCTCCATTTAAAATTAAAAGCACATTTTCTTCCTTGGGATTTATCAAAAAGACAGCTGTACACGAAAAAGACATAGGAAATGCAGAAAAAACGCACAAAAAGAGAGAACAGATTTCTCCATTCTCTCTTCAATAAATTTATTTTACTAAAAATTTTTTATTTACCGAAATATCTAGCCAGCAGACCAGCGAATGCTTTTCCGTGTCTAGCTTCGTCTCTTGCCATCTCATGCACGGTGTCATGGATTGCATCGAGATTCAGGGCTTTGGCACGTTTTGCAAGATCTGTTTTGCCAGCGGTTGCTCCGTTCTCTGCCTCTACACGCATCTGCAGATTTTTCTTGGTGCTGTCGGTTACGACTTCGCCGAGAAGCTCTGCGAATTTTGCTGCGTGCTCTGCTTCTTCGTAAGCTGCTTTTTCATAGTACAGACCTACTTCCGGATATCCCTCGCGGAATGCTACTCTGGACATTGCCAGGTACATACCAACCTCGGAGCACTCGCCCTCGAAATTGGCTCTCAGGTCTTTTTTGATATCTTCCGGAACATCGGATGCTACGCCAACTACATGCTCTGCTGCCCAGGTCAGATCCTCGCCCTGCTCGATAAATTTCTCTTTCGGTGCTTTACAGATCGGACAGACTTCCGGTGCTTCTGCTCCTTCATAAACATATCCACATACGCTGCATACAAATTTTTTCATAGTCTTTCTTTCCTTTCTTTTTGTTGTGTATTTAATTTTATCATTTCCAATTTTGTGGTTTATAACAGTTTTTTATTTTTGATATTAGTAACTGTTACTGATATTACTTTAACATAAGCTTCCCTTTTTGTCAATGCCTATTTTTAATTTTTTCTTTCTTCCTGGGGATGCTATACGTTCCCCGGGTGATTTTTGCAGTTCTCGCAGATGCCGTAAAAATTCACAGAGTAATCTTCGATCGTACCTCTGAAATTTTCCGCTGCTACGTTCTTGATTTCGCTGATGTCACGCATTGTAAGGTCTGTCACGCAGTGACATTTTCTGCAAATGAAATGGTGATGCGTGGAAGTATCTCCATCGAACCGGTCCGGGCCATCTCCTGTTGTAAGACGCTTGATCTCTCCTAATTCAGAAAGAAGAGACAGGTTCCGGTATACTGTGCCAAGACTGATATTGGGAAATTCTTTCCGTACATCGGTATAGAGCATATCTGCGGTCGGGTGATCCTTTCGTCCCTGAAGGCAGACTTTGATGCTTTCTCTTTGTCTGCTATACTTGAGTGTTGACATAGTTCTTTTCCTTTCGTGTCTTTCGATAACAGTAATTGTTATTATATTTATACTATAAGGCTGCTTCTCGCAAAAGTCAAGAAAAAGATCACTACCCTGTCTACACAGATTTCCGTCTGTCCCAAGATCAAAAATTCCCCAAAAACGAGGAGTGCCCAGGAACCTCTCGGCGCCTGGGCTATTATTATGAAAAAATCTTAATTGTGTAGTGATTGCATACACGCTGTTCTTTTGGAACTGAGATAACTATACCAATTAATTATGAACAGATTATGAACGTGCAGTGAATCTTCTGTGAATCTGTACATTTTTTAGAATTATTTTATATTTTATTTGTGTATTTATCACATATTTTATTTCTAATTCTGTCCCTTACTCTCTACTCTGTCTAGAAATCGTTTTTCTCCGTTAATTTTTCTATTCGTATTGCCCATCCCCGATTTTCCCTGTCATTTCTCTCTCATTTATGTTAAGATTGATGTACAGCCAATGCGGCAGAATGGAGGATTTTTTATGAGTACCGGAAATCAGGAATATATACGAGACATGAACCGCGCCCTGGTTCTCGAGGCAATCGCCAACCATCCGCCGCTTTCCCGCGCAGATCTGGCGAAAATGCTGCATCTGACAAAAGCAACCGTATCCACCATCGTCCAGGAACTGCTCGACCGCCAGCTCGTCATAGAACTCGGCAGCGCCGAAAAAACTTCCATGGGTCGAAAACCGATTCTGCTTACTTTTAATAATCGCTGCGGTTCCATCATCGCCGTCGATCTCGGCGTAAAAAAGATCACCATTCTCACCGGAGATCTGAAGGGAAAATCATGTACTGTAAAAGAATACCCGATTGATCCATCCCTCTCCCTGGAGGAATACCTGATTTCCCTCCTCCACAAAACCAAATCCGACCTCCCCAAGACCCCGTGCGGCCTCGTCGGAATCTCCATCGGAATCTACGGCGTCGTCTGCGACGACCTCGTTTTATTCACACCCTACTACGATCTAAAACACTCCAACCTGAAAAACTACCTCGAAGAAGAATTTCAGGTCCCTGTCATCGTAGAAAATGAAGCCAACCTCTCCGTCATCGGCGAAGCCGCCTGCGCAGAGCACTTTAAAAATATGATCTTCCTGAACATCCACGAAGGCGTCGGCATGGGAATCCTCATTGACGGCGAACTCTACACCGGCCAGAACGGCTACGCCGGCGAATTCGGCCACACCATCCTCTTCCCCGATGGCCGGCCCTGCCCCTGCGGCAACCACGGCTGCCTCGAACAGTACATCTCCGAAGCCGCCGTCCTGAACGATTTTGCCGCCGCCGAAGGCTTAGAAAACGTCTCCGTTGAACGCTTCATCCAGTATTACCAGGAAGGCAACCCCAACGCCCGCAAAGTAATGCAGGATTTCACCCACTACATCGGAATCAGCCTGAACACGGTTCTCCACACCTTCAACCCGGACGTCATCGTCATCAACAGCTCCTTCACCAACTACATCCCAGGTCTGATCGACGAAATCACCTCCGGAATCCAGAACCGCCTCCGCTGGTACCTCCACGTCCTCCCGGCTCACCTGCAGGATGTCTCCGTCCTCATGGGCGGAATCAGCCTCTGCTCCCGGAACTTCCTCGGAATTTCCACCTTTAAGCTGCTGGACCTGTAACTCAGAAATAAGTCCCTGTTCAGAGCCCCATCTCGATTCCGCTGCGCTGCATCTTGATGTGGCTTCTCGCCATATGAAATTTCAGAAAAAAGTGCTCATTCATGCAAGCATGATTCGCAATTTGTTCTGAAATTTCGCATGGCTCTGAATAGTCACAATTTGTTCATGATTTTTTTACAACATGAACACGCTTTCAACATAATTTACCCGTATACTAAAAGCATAAATAATGAATGCCAACATTATTTACACAATTTTCTTTTTCATATTGCCGATTAGAAAATCGGCTCTCCTTCCTTTAAAAATAAAAATGAAAGAAAGCACTGTTTCGCCAACGGTGCTTTTTTTCATGCCTTTTTCTCATTTTCTCCCATCTTCCTCACAACAATCTCACGCCGATCCGCCCATCCGGGCGGATCCAGACCTCCCCTCCCGCCCCCACTACCAGCCTCGCCGCCGCCCGTCCGTCCTTGCGTGATGCGGCATGGCAGCGGTGGAAAAGCGGGCAGGAAAAACCAGAAAAAATGGAGGCCTTTCGAGAGACTGAAATCTGGTGCTCAACACCAGATTTCAAGGCATTCTGAGCTGGGAAAGCATCAGGCTTTCCTGGCGAATAATGCCGGTGTCTGTCGAAAGACCTCCATTTTTTCTACGTTTTTCCCCCGCTTTTCCACCGCTGCCATGCCGCATCACGCAAGGGCGGACGGGCGACGGCGAGGCGTCCCCTCTATTTACACAATTCATCCGTCAACCGCGCAAACTCCTGTAAATTCAATGCCTCCCCACGAATCGTAAGCGGCCAGCCGCAGGCTGTGATTGCAGCCTCAATCTCCTCTTTCGAAAAATGCAGCAGCTCCGAATTTTTCAGTCCGTTCGCCAGCGTCTTCCGTCTCTGATTAAACGACGCCCGAATAATGGAGAACATCAACTTCTCATTCTTCGTCTCCACCGGCATCACCTCATGACGCGTCAGCCGGATCACCGCACTTCCAACCTTCGGCCGCGGCATAAAACAGTTCGGCGGCACATTCGCCACAATATACGGCTCCGCATAATACTGCACCGCCAGCGACAGCGCCCCGTAATCCTTCGATCCCGGCCCCGTCTGCATCCGGTCCGCAACCTCCTTCTGAACCATAACCGTAATCGAATCCACCGGCACATGATTCTCAAATAATCCCATAATAATCGGCGTCGTAATATAATACGGAAGATTCGCCACAACCTTGATCGGCCGTCCGTTGTTCTTCTCCTTCGCCAGCGCCGCCAGATCCACCTTCAAAACATCATTGTTGATAACCTCAACATTATCATAATCCGACAGCGTATCCTCCAGAATCGGGATCAGATTCTTGTCAATTTCCACCGCACACACACTCCGCGCAGCATACGCAAGATACTGCGTCAGCGTACCGATACCAGGTCCGATTTCCACAACAAAATCGTCCGGTCCAATACCTGCAGCGGCTACAATCTTATCCAGCACATGTGGATCGATCAGAAAATTCTGACCATATTTTTTCTGAAATACAAAGCCGTACTTCTGCAGTACGGCTATTGTATTCTGCGGCTCCCCGAGCCACGGTTTTACTTTCTCCATAAATTCTCCATGTATTTAGAACTCAAAGTCTTTCTCGTAAAGAATCACGCGGTCGTCCGCATCGGTATGCTTTCTGGACATGCGTCTTCCGAATTTACGGGTTCCCTTTTCTGCATGGGCGATGGCACGATCCACCATATCTTTGACCTGTGAAATCGTCATCGGCTCGCCCTCCTTCTGATTGTTGCCAATCTGTGTATACAGAGCAAGCACACCCATCTCGTCCATCTTGTATCCATTCTCACGTGCATACGTGCGGGCAAACGTAACCAGCTCGTCGTTCGTGAAAACAGGAATCGAAATGACCGTCTCAAACTTCTTCGCAAAATCAGGGTAATTCCGCAGAAGACCTCTCATGCTGACCTTCTCATCCTCGATGATCAGAACCAGACTGTCTGTACGGAAATCCATTGCCTGCGACAGCTTCTCGATCGTCTCCGGGTACATCAGACCGGCACGCTCGATCAGGAGGAAACCTCCCGCCAGCTTTGAAACAATCTGCGCACAGTCCTTTTTGTTCAGAACAGATGCATCCAGACGGGCCATCTTCGTTGCCGGAAGTTTTAAGTCAGCACAGATTGCACGGACGAGATCCTCCGACAGCTTCGTTTTTCCAGTACCGTATCCGCCCATAATGGCAATGTTTCCATGACGGGAAGTACGGTCGCCTGCGTAATGATAAACACCATGCATTGCATCCAGAATCTGGATATCCATGCCTGGAACTTTCGCAAAGTAAGTAAACAGCGCTTTCTGCTCATCACTCAGCTTATCCGGCTGGGTGTCGTTCAGGATGCGGAGTCTTGCCTCCTCCGGCGTCTCCTCGCGGAGCACCTCTTCAATCGATTTCGCAACAGTTCCTTCCGGAATGTTGTCGCGGATCAGCTGAACGGTGGCATCCGTTGTTTTTTCGATGCTCATGTTGATCGTCGCATCGGATACGCGCTCACGCTTTGGCTCGGTCGGAACTTCGATTTCGATTTCCTCCGGGGTAATCTCGATCGGCTGGGTTCCTGCCGGCTCAAACGGATCGGCTGGCTCAGTCTCGGCCGGGGTTTCCGGCTCTGTTTCGCTTTCCGGCTCGTCAGCAGGTTCTGCTTCCGCAGTTTCCGGCTCGTCCGGCAGTTCAATTTCCGATGCTTTTTCAGCTTCCTGCACTTCTGCGTTCAGCGCTGCCTGAAGCTCACTAAAATCGATGGTCGGCCGTGTCTCCTCTGCCGGTTTCAGATCCGCGATGACAACCGTTGCATCCATGGACGGTGTCTCCGCCGGTTCTACGGTTTCCTCAATTTCGGCTTCCGCCTGAGCCTTCTCGGCTGCTTCTGTTTCAGCTTCCACTGCTGGTTCTGTAACTTCTGCTTCTTCGATTTCAGCCTCGGCTGCCGGTTCTATAATCTCTTCGATCTCAGCTTCATCCATCGGCTCTGTAGCTTCTTCGGTTTCAGCCTCATCCGCCGGTTCTGTGATCTCTTCGGTTTCCGCTTCATCTGCCGGTTCTGCATCTTCTTCCGGCTCAGCTTCCGCCTGCGGCTCCTCTGCCGGTTCCCGTGCCTCTGTCTCGGACTCCGGATCCATCGGCTGCTCTGCGGTTTCGGCTTCTGCTGCCGGTTCCACTGGCTCTTCTGCTTCTTCCTCCGCAACTTCCTCCGACAGGTTTGCTGCGGTCTCCTGGAACAGTGCTTCGAGGTCCGGCTCTTCGTATTTCTTCTCCGGCTTCGGTGCTTTCGGCATTACCGGCTCGGCTTTTTCCTTCGGTTTTGGCTGCGGTCTTGTCTTGATTGTCGTGTTGGCATCCGGGGATACCTCTACGTTTACATCAAGCTGCTCCGGCTCCAGATCTTTTACTTCGTACTGTACCGGCTCTTCGCTTGTCTCTTCCTCGACTGCCGTCTCTTCCTGTTTCTTTCCGCGGAAGGAGAAGACATCGCGGATGCTCTTTGCAAGCTCTGTGTGAAGATCGATCGTATTTCCAAGGTACGTCGGCGTGCTGTCTGCATACGCCTGCTCTTCCGGAATCTCCTCGATCGGCTCCTCTGTCTGCTGCAGTGCTTCGTACTCCTGCACCTGCTCTGCATCTGCCTCGGCCTGCTGTGTTTTCTCATATGCTTCGTACGGCGAACCGGCTTCTTTTTCTTCTTCACCGGCCACATACTGGCTCATCACACCGCCGTTTACCGGTTTTACTTCCGGCGTCTCTGCCGGCTCTTTCGTCGCAGCCATTTCACCGGCTCCGCTCTCTCCGGCTAACCGCACTTCAAGTGCTTCCGGATCCTCAGACGGCTCTTCATTCTTTTTGTAGTCAAAACGATGCTCGTATTTGATCTGCTGGGACGGTGACAGCGGCTCGTACTTCATTTTCAGATCCATTGCCTTTGTCACATATTTGCCCTCGCTGAACCACAGGATCAGCTCATCACAGGCATCGATGCATTTCTGCGTCTCTCCGGCTTTGCTGTAAAGTTTTGCCAGTTCATATGCCCATCTCTCGGTAAATTCCCGCTCTTTGTATTCCTCCAGAAGGGAAATCTGCTCCTCAAGCGGCGCTTTCTGTCCTCTTAAAATCTTGTATTTCAGCAGATACCGGGAATTATCGTGACGTGCGACTGCTTCAAACTCGTTGTAAAAGTCAATCGCCTCATCAAAGTCTTTCATTTTTACGGAGACCTCTACCAGGCGGTACAGAATGCCCTTTCCGATGGAGGAACGGTCATACGCCATCAGCAGAATCTTCTTCGCCTCCGGATATCGTTTGTTCGCCTCATAGACATCCGCTACCATGCCGAGCGTACGCAGACTCTTGACACGCCGCCAGTCAACGGCTTCTACAACTGCAAGTGCCCCCTCATAGTCCTCTTTTTTTACCAGACTGTTCAGCTCTTCCAGCCGGCTTTGATATTCAGCTTTATCCAATCTTTTCACCTCAATACATTTCAGATTGTTTTAGTTCATAGACACGAACAGTGTACCACACTCCCCGTAGAATGTCAAAAGAATGCCTGTTTTGCAGGCATTTTTCGGGATGCAGATCCTTCCAGCGGTCATCAAAAAAAGAACACCCGCCCCTCCGGTTTTTCCCGGAAAAGCAGGTGTCCCCTAACTACTTATATTTGATTCCGATTACTTTCTGACAGTAATCTTGTCCAGATGCCAGATATCATCTACATACTGCTGGATGGTACGGTCGGATGTGAATTTGCCGCTGTGTGCGGTATTCAGGATCGCGCTTCTTGCCCATGCAGAAGTATTTCTGTATTTATCCTCAACACGCTCCTGTGCTGCCGCATAGGACTTGAAGTCTGCCAGGGTAAAGTACATATCCGGGCGCGGAGCATTCTTCGGTGTGAGCAGGGAGTCATACAGATCACGGAACATCATGGTGTCGCCGTTTGAGTATCTTCCGCTGATCAGATCCATCACTACGTTGTGGATGTCCTGATCGTGGATGAAGTAGCTCATCGGATCGTAGGTGTAGTTGTTCTCATATTCGATAACCTGATCTGCGGAAAGTCCGAAGATGAAGGCGTTCTCTTTTCCAACTTCCTCAACGATCTCTACGTTTGCACCGTCCATGGTTCCAAGAGTCAGGGCACCGTTCAGCATGAACTTCATGTTACCGGTACCGGAAGCCTCTTTACTTGCGGTGGAAATCTGCTCGGAAACATCAGCAGCGGCAAAGATCAGCTCTGCGTTGCTGACACGATAATCCTCGATAAATACGACTTTGATCTTTCCTTTGATGGTCGGATCGTTGTTTACCACATCACCAACGGAATTGATCAGTTTGATGATCGCTTTTGCACGCTCATAACCTGCGGATGCTTTTGCTCCGAAGATGAAGGTTCTCGGGTAGAACGGCATATCCGGGTTCTTTTTCAGGCGGTCATACAGATACATGATGTGCAGAATGTTCATAAACTGACGTTTGTACTCATGCAGACGTTTTACCTGAACATCGAAAATGGAGTTCGGGTCTACATCGATACCGTTATGCTCTTTGATGTATTTTGCCAGGCGGACTTTATTTTTATATTTGATTTCCATAAATTCCTTCTGTGCCTGGGTGTCATCTGCCAGCTTAGCGATCTTTTCGATCTTCGGCAGATCGGTGATCCAGCCGTCTCCGGCGTACTCGGTTACCCAGTCAGCCAGGAGCGGGTTTCCGTGAAGCAGGAAACGACGCTGTGTGATACCATTCGTCTTATTGTTGAACTTCTCCGGAGTCATCTCGTAGAAGTCTTTTAAGGTCTGTTTTTTCAGAATCTCGGTATGAAGCTGTGCAACACCGTTGACAGAATAGCCGCCTACGATAGCCAGACGGGCCATATGAACCTGTCCGTCGTAGATCACTGCCATCTGGCGGACTTTCTCTTCATCACCCGGGTACTGCTCTCTTACCTGGATCAGGAAGCGGCGGTTGATCTCCTCTACGATCTGATAGATACGCGGAAGAAGTCTGGAGAACAGGTCAACCGGCCATTTCTCGAGTGCCTCTGCCATGATGGTGTGGTTGGTGTATGCGCAGGTCTTTGTGGTGATCTCCCATGCCTCATCCCAGCCAAGGCCTTCCACGTCCATGAGGATTCGCATCAGCTCCGGAACGGCTACGGTCGGGTGAGTATCGTTCAGCTGGAAGGTAACCTTCTCATACAGCTTTGTGATATCATCGTGATGTTTTTTATATTTTGCAACTGCTCTCTGTACGCTTGCAGAAATAAAGAAATACTGCTGTTTCAGACGCAGCTCTTTTCCTTCGTAATGGTTGTCGTTCGGATACAGAACCTCTACGATGGTTTTTGCAAGGTTTTCCTGCTCAACCGCTTTGTGGTAATCACCTTTGTCGAAGGAATCCAGGGAGAAGTCCTGAATAGCCTCTGCATCCCAGATGGTCAGCGTGTTTACAACATCGTTGTCGTATCCTACGATTGGCATATCGTAAGGAATTGCGTTTACAGACTGGTAATCTTTCTGTACGAAGTTTACGCGTCCGGTAGCCTCATCATACTCCTGTGCTACGTATCCGCCAAATTTTACTTCTTTTGCGTATTCCGGGCGTTTCAGCTCGAATGGATAGCCGTGTTTCAGCCAGTTGTCCGGTACTTCTACCTGATAACCGTCGCGGATCTGCTGTTTGAACATACCGTATTTATAACGGATACCGCAGCCGTATGCCGGATATCCCAGTGTAGCCAGGGAATCCAGGAAGCATGCTGCCAGACGGCCAAGACCGCCGTTTCCAAGCGCAGGATCTCTCTCCTGGTCCTCCAGAAGGTTCAGGTTCAGTCCCATCTCATCAAGAGCTTCCTGTACCTGTTTGTATGCAGTCAGGTTAATCAGGTTATTTCCCAGCGCACGTCCCATCAGGAACTCCATGGACATATAGTACAGAATCTTCGGATCCTGCTCATCCATTGCTTTCTGGGTTTTCAGCCAGTTGTCAATAATAACGTCTTTTACTGCGTAGCAGACTGCCTGATAAATTTCCTGCTGGGAAGCCTCTTCCAGATTTTTTCTGTACAGCATTTTTACGTTTTCTTTGACACTGTTCTTAAAAGTTTCTTTGTTGAACTCGGCGTTTAACATCTGCGTCCTCCTCAATAGCAGTCTGCGAGCGGAGAGCTTGTCTGCATCCCCGCTCGCAGGCTGATTTTTATATTAACGATCGTCGTGGAAACGCATCCAGAAGTATTCTTAGATACGCTCTACTGCCATGGTAACCTTTTCGGAGTTGATATTCCACTCCTTCTCATAGCCCTTTGTCTCTCCAGTCACGATTTCTTCTGCCAGAACTTCAGATTTAATTTCATCACCATGGTTTTTCATGATGCTTACAATCTTGTCGTTGTCTTTTGCATATACTCTGATCTTGTCCATAACCTCAAAGCCGGCCTCTTTACGCATGGTCTGGATTTTACTTACCAGCTCACGAACAAAACCTTCCTCGATCAGTTCCGGAGTCAGATTGGTATCCAGAACAACGGTGATTGTATGGTCGGATTCGGATACATAGCCTTCCATCTGTGCCATGTCAATTAACAAATCCTCCTCTAATAATACAATTTCCTGTCCATCGATGTCAAGTTTAAGTTCGCCGGTGCTCTTGAGCTCTGCCATAGCCTTGTTTCCATCCAGCTCAGACAGGGTTGTTTTGATCTTGTTCAGGAGTTTTCCGTATTTTGGTCCTACGGTACGCATCTGCGGTTTGAAGCTGTAGCTGATGAAATCTGCGATGTCATCTTTAAATACAACTTCTTTGACATTCAGCTCGTCCTCGATGATCTCTTTGTAGAATTCGGAAAGCTGGAACTCGCTCTTCACGTACATGGTTCCGATCGGCTGACGGTTTTTGATATTGGCAGTATTTCTTGCGGCACGTCCCATAACGACGATCTCCAGCAGGTCTGCCATATCCTCTTCCATCTTCGGATCGATCCAGTTCTCATGTACCTCCGGGAAGTCGCACAGATGGATACTTTCCGGTGCACTTGCATCGATGCTCTTTACGAGGTTCTGATAAATATCCTCTGTCATGAACGGAATCATCGGAGCTGCTGCTTTTGCAACGGTCACCAGTGCGGTGTACAGAGTCATGTAAGCATTGATCTTATCCTGCTCCATGCCTTTTGCCCAGAAACGCTCACGGGAGCGGCGTACATACCAGTTACTCATATCATCCACGAAGGACTGCAGTGCTTTTGCTGCCTCCGGGATACGGTAATTTGCCAGGTTGTCGTCTACTGCTTTTACAGTGGATTCCAGACGGGACAGCAGCCATTTATCCATAACAGCCAGTTTGTCATATTCCAGACTGTATTTTGTTGCATCGAAGTTGTCGATGTTTGCATACAGGACAAAGAACGCGTAGGTGTTCCACAGGGTTCCCATGAACTTTCTCTGTCCTTCCACGACCGTCTTGCCTGCGAAACGGCTCGGCAGCCACGGAGCACTGCTGGTGTAGAAGTACCAGCGGATCGCATCGGCACCGTAGGTCTGCAGTGCGTCAAACGGATCTACCGCATTTCCTTTGGATTTACTCATCTTCTGTCCGTTCTCATCCTGTACCAGACCAAGAACGATAACGTTCTCGTACGGTGCTTTGTTGAACAGCAGAGTGGAAATTGCAAGCAGGGAGTAGAACCATCCACGTGTCTGGTCTACAGCCTCGGAAATAAACTGTGCCGGGAACTGTTTCTCGAAGATTTCTTTGTTCTCGAATGGATAGTGATGCTGTGCGAACGGCATGGATCCGGAATCGAACCAGCAGTCGATAACCTCCGGTACACGGTGCATCTCTTTACCGCATTTCGGGCACTTAATGGTCACTGCGTCGATGTATGGGCGGTGAAGCTCGATGTCATCCGGGCAGTTGTCGGCTTTTTCTTTCAGTTCTTCGATACTGCCGATGCAGTCCTGATGGCCACATTCACACTGCCATACCGGAAGCGGAGTTCCCCAGTAACGGTTTCTGGAAAGTCCCCAGTCCTGAACATTCTCCAGCCAGTCGCCGAAGCGTCCTTTTCCGATGCTCTCCGGAATCCAGTTGATGGTGTTGTTGTTGCGGATCAGATCCTCTTTTACTGCAGTCATGCGGATGAACCAGGTCTCACGTGCATAGTAGATCAGCGGAGTATCGCATCTCCAGCAGTGCGGGTAGCTGTGCTCGAACAGCGGCGCATCAAACAGAAGATCCTTGTCCTCGAGTGCCTGCAGAACGGCCATATCTGCTTTCTTGCAGAAAGTGCCTGCCCACGGAGTTTCCTCGGTCATCTCACCTTTTTCGTTTACTAACTGTACGAATGGAAGATCGTATCTGTGACCGACCTTGGAGTCGTCCTCACCAAATGCAGGGGCGATATGAACAACACCGGTACCATCGGTCAGTGTTACGTAGGTATCGCAGACTACATAGTATGCTTTTTTGTTTCCGATTCTCTTCTCAGCGTACGGGAACAGCGGCTCGTACTCTTTGAACTCGAGATCTTTACCCTGATAATGCTCCAGGATTTCAGCGCCCTCACCGAGAACGGTGTCTACCAGAGCAGCTGCCATATAATAGGTATATCCTTTGCTTGTTACTTTTACATAATCCTCATCCGGGTTGACGCAGAGTGCAACGTTGGACGGAAGGGTCCACGGTGTGGTGGTCCATGCCAGGATGTAAGCGTCCTCGCCTTTTACTTTAAAGCGGACAACGGCTGAACGTTCTTTGACATCTTTGTATCCCTGCGCTACTTCATGGGAAGAAAGCGGGGTACCGCAGCGCGGGCAGTAAGGAACGATTTTGTGTCCTTCGTACAGAAGACCTTTCTTCCAGATCTCTTTTAATGCCCACCACTCGGACTCGATGTAATCGTTATGATACGTAACGTATGGGTTTTTCATATCAGCCCAGAAGCCAACGGTATGGGAGAAATCTTCCCACATTCCCTCGTATTTCCATACGCTCTCTTTACACTGCTCGATGAATGGCTCTACGCCGTATTTTTCGATCTGATCTTTTCCGTCCAGACCGAGTTTTTTCTCAACTTCCAGCTCTACCGGCAGTCCGTGGGTATCCCAGCCTGCTTTTCTCGGCACCTGATAACCCTTCATGGTACGGTATCTCGGGATCATATCCTTGATAACACGGGTCTCTACGTGGCCGATGTGCGGTTTTCCGTTTGCGGTCGGCGGTCCGTCATAGAACACGTAGGACGGATTTCCTTCACGCACTTTCATACTTTTTTCGAAGATCTGATTGTCTTCCCAGAACTTCTCAACCTGTTTTTCTCTCTCGACAAAGTTCATGTCGGTTGAAACTTTCTTGTACATGCTTGTACCTCCTGAAACTTAAGTTTCTCGTTTGATTTGCTCGCGTAAAATAAGAAAAAGCTCCCGCCCTGTAATAGGACGAAAGCTGTACTTATCGTAACCACCTGTTACATACTATCATATGCATTTCCTGTAACGGGGAACAACCGGCAACTTCTTACCACTGCTCTCCGGTTTTCTATATTTTATGCGCCGGGTACGCAGATTCAGAACTGCAACTTGGAAGTGATGTTCACCTGCCGCTACTTGTACCGGACTCCCACCATCCCCGGCTCGCTTTCCACAGACCGTTCACGCGCAGACTACTGTCTTCGTCATCGTTTTTCATGCCTTATTATAACTAGGGGCTGTAAGCGTTGTCAAGAGTGGAAAGCATATTTTATCGGTTCTTTTCCGCGATTTTACGGGATTTTCGGGGGTGTGCGTTGCTATTTGGATGGGGGAATGGTAAAATCGGGGTATAATCAAAAAACGGAAAGGAAGTGAAATCATGGGAAGATTTGTGAATCCGGACAACAGTGCATTTCAGGTTGCTCTCAATTCTGAAATCTATGTGGACAAAACAGGACTTTTATCGTATACCAACAAAGTTCTGGACACCATACAGGGCTATATCTGCAACAGCCGCCCGCGGCGGTTTGGAAAATCATTTGCTGCAAATATGCTGGCGGCCTATTACAGCAAGGGCTGTGATTCCAGAAAGATGTTTTCTGGCCTTGCGATCAGCCAGACGGCAGACTTTGAAAAGCATCTGAACCAGTACGATGTGATTCATCTGGACATCCAGTGGTTTCTTTCGAATGTCAGCGATCCGGAACAGATTGTGGCCTACATTACAGAATGTACACTGGCCGAGCTGCGTACCATCTATGCAGATCAGCTTCCGCCGGAAGTTTCCACCGTTCCCGACGCTCTGTCCCGGATCAAAGAGGCGACCGGACAGAAATTTGTGATTATTATTGATGAATGGGATGTCCTGATTCGTGATGAGGCCTCCAACCAGAAAATTCAGGATGATTACATTAATTTTCTTCGTGGAATGTTCAAAGGGACGGAACCGACGAAATATATCCAGCTTGCGTTTCTCACGGGTATTCTTCCGATCAAAAAATTGAAAACGCAGTCTGCCTTAAATAATTTTCATCAGTATTCCATGCTGAATCCAGGCCCGCTGGCTTCCTATATTGGATTCACAGAAGATGAAGTTTCCGCTCTCTGTCAGAAATACGGACAAAATTTTGAGGAAGTCAGACGATGGTACGACGGCTATCTGCTTGGAAATTACCATGTATACAATCCAAACGCGGTGACAAGTCTGCTTCTGGATGGGACATTCCAAAGCTATTGGTCGGAGACGAGCACATACGACTCGATGGTTCCTTTTATCAATATGGATTTTGACGGATTGAAAACAGCAATTCTGGAGATGCTTTCCGGCGCCGCAGTTCCTGTCATGGTTACCTCTTTTAAAAATGACATGGTCAGCTTTGTAAATAAAGATGATGTTCTGACGCTGCTGATTCATTTGGGCTATCTTGCCTACAATCAGCAGACACAGATGGCATATATTCCCAACGAAGAAATCCGCAGGGAGTTTCTGACTGCGGTGACTTCCAATCATTGGAATGAACTTTTCGCTTTCCAGCAGGAATCTGCGGATCTTTTAGATGCTACGCTCGATATGGATGAAAATGCTGTCGCTGCCGGAATTGAAAAGGTCCATGAGGAATATACTTCCGTGATTCAGTATCATAATGAAAATTCGCTCAGTTGTGTCCTCACGATTGCTTATTTAAGTACGATGCAATATTACTTCAAACCCATTCGTGAACTTCCGACCGGGCGCGGTTTTTCCGATTTTGTCTTTCTGCCAAAGCCGGAATACCGATACGATTTTCCGGCGCTTGTAGTAGAACTGAAATGGAACAAGAATGCGAAAACGGCACTGGATCAGATTAAAAGACAGCATTACCCGGCTTCCATTGCATCTTATACAGGGGATATTCTGCTGGTTGGTGTTAATTATGATAAGAAGACGAAGGTGCATGAGTGTCGGATTGAAAAATATTTGAAATCAGGAGAAAAATGATGAAAGTTGTGATTGCAATTGATTCTTTTAAAGGAAGCCTTTCCTCTCTGCAGGCTGGAACAGCGGCCGCCACCGGGATTTATCGTGTCAATCCGAAGGTGGAGACGGTTGTGCGCCCGCTTGCCGATGGCGGTGAAGGTACCGTTCAGGCACTGACCGAAGGTCTTGGCGGACGGCTTGTCTCCGTTTCGGTGACCGGTCCTGCCGGAAAGCAGGTTATCTGCCCGTATGGCATCATCGACCGAACGCAGACCGCCATTATCGAGATGTCGGGGGCTGCCGGTATTACGCAGGTACACGGCGATGAGAAAAATCCGCTGTACGCCACAACGTACGGTGTCGGTGAGGTTATCTGCGATGCCATCCGCAATGGCTGCCACCGCTTTATCATTGGAATCGGCGGAAGTGCCACAAATGACGGCGGTATTGGTATGCTACAGGCACTCGGTTTCGGACTGCTCGATGCAGAAGGAAAACAGGTTCCTTTTGGTGCTGTCGGACTGGAATCTCTTACCACGATTACGGCAGATCACGTTCTGCCGGAACTTTCGGAATGCACCTTCCGTATTGCCTGCGATGTAACGAATCCGCTCTGCGGTTCCAACGGCTGCAGCGCCGTTTTCGGACCGCAGAAGGGCGCGGATGCTGTCATGATCAAACGTATGGACACATCGCTTGCCTCCTACGCCGCACTCTGCCGGAAAACATTCCCGAACGTCGACGCGGAATTTCCCGGAACGGGTGCTGCAGGCGGACTTGGATTTGCTTTTCAGACGTTTCTTTCTGCTTCACTGGAACCCGGCATTCAGATCATACTGGATGAAACCCGACTTCGTGATGATGTGAGAGACGCTGATCTTGTCATCACCGGTGAGGGACAGCTCGATGGGCAAACCGTGATGGGAAAAGCGCCGATCGGAGTTGCAAAACTGTCAAAAGAATACGGCAAACCTGTCCTTGCATTCTCAGGCTGTGTTACAAAAGATGCATCCACATGCAACGCCGCCGGAATTGATGCCTTTTTCCCTATTATGCGGAGCGTCGTTTCACTCGAAGAAGCTATGGACATAGAAAATGCGGCAGAAAATATGACAGATACCGTGGAACAGGCTTTTCGGCTATTTTTGCTTCAGTAAAGCGGATATTCGCAATCCGCTTCGCTACTTGCTTGAGTCGGTTAAAATACAAGACCGTTTTCTCCTGCTTTAATTTTTGCAGGAAGGACAGAAAGCACGCCGCGCTCTCATCGTCTTAATTCCAGCAGATATTCTGTCGTTCCTGCTTCCAGCTGTTTCGTTCCTGCCCACCGAAATCCGTGGCGGTTGTAAAACGCAATGGCACGCGTATTTTTCTCCAATGCCCATAGATGGTCTGCGTCAAACTTTTCAATTACAAAGGTAATCAGCGCGTGGCCGACCCCGTTGTTCTGCAGACATGGATCTACGTATAGTTTACAGATTTCGGTTCCGATAATCGGACTCACTATGTGTTACTACATACAAATCCGACATCTCGACCCATCTTCATACAGAACATTTCGTATTATGCAATCCTGCCCATTTTTCAAAATTATGTTTTCTTTATATTTCATTTTACCGTCCCTCTATCCTCATGTTTTTTGCTATCTGCAGCGCCAGAAACAGCTTGTCCAGATCGTGGTTAGCGGCAGATAATCCATCCGTTTCATAGTTTCCTTCGATCAGCACATCTCCCGCAACAAGAAAATCATACAGTTCAAATCCATAAAAATCACTGATCGCCTGAACGCCTGCGAGTTCCATTTCCACGGCAATGCATCCTTCTTCTTTTCGTTTTCTTACAAGATTTACCGTTTCCCGAAGCATACTGTCTGTCGTCCATACGCGCCCCTGAACGTATGGCAGTTTCCTTTCTTTGAAAAATTCCGCCAGTTTGTCCGTGTTTTTTATTTTTATGTAGTCCTGCGGTTCTGCAAAATAATAGGACAGTCCTTCTCCCCGGTATGCCTCCGTTGGGAGAATAAACTTTCCATCGGTTGCTTCTTTGTCCAGACTGCCGCACGAGCCAAACATGATAAAAACGGATGCTCCTGTTAAATGATTGACTTCGGCAATCGTTCCTGCTGCAAGAGCGGAACCAATTGGTGTCAGGTAGAAAGCAATCGTTTCTTCCTCATATGGCAGAGTCCAAACCGGTATATTTCCATTGCATGCTCTTACTTCTGCAATCTGTCGGCATGGGAATTTTTCAAGCATGTATTCATATATTACTTTTGAAAAAATTACCATACATTTTTTTACCAGATGCTGCTTCTCCCCATAAAAATTCTCCAGCTTTACAATCGGCTCGCTGTTGATATCATAAGAATCAATAATCATTCTGTTTCCTCCATAAATTTTATTTATCTTTACCAAAAAGTCCCATATCCACCACCCTTACTGCGCAGACATGAGACTTCCGTTTTTATTTTTGCATTACTTCAATAACACATTCATGTTTCTTCGTTTTTTTATTATAATTGATACCGGCAAGCATTCGAACCACAGAATCTTTCAGGCCATCCATATCCATTTGAATATAAATTTTTAAGGCCTCATACGTTTCCGTCTGGTTCCAATGGGTTCCGAATTTGTGGCGCAGCATGGCTTCTACCACAGATTTCGGGCTATACATGGAATAAATTTCGTCTCCAGTCTGCCGATGCGCAATCAACTGATAACCATCGTACCACGTTTTTGCTTCTTCAAAGCTCATCTCATATTTTTCACAGAGGGCAGATATCTCCTGCTCTGTGAAGCCAAAATATTCCGCCAGATCACCGGGATCTGTCATGGAATACTCGGTAAATATATTTAGTGCAGAATGAGAACCATTTTTGTTTGTGAACTTTTCTTTTTTCAGACTTTTTAGCAATACCTTTCGATTATATACATGCGTATTCCACAGTATTTCCATGCTTCTGAATTATTTTCATTAAATCATCAGCCTGCATCCAAACGGTTGCTGTATTATCATTTGGATGAACACCAATTTTATTTCCGACAAATTCCACGTCCATGAAGACTTGAACTCTGTGTTCGGCATCGTTTAGAATACCAAGCGGCGTAACGGCACCGGGTATCAGTTTCATAATATCAAATAATTCCTCCGCAGATGCAAAAGAAAGTGCACGCAGACCACGTTGCCTGCGAAACGCTTTCAAATCTACTCGCTTGTTCCCTTTCATCGTTATCAAATAATAATTACGTTTTTTATCGTCGCGAACAAATAAATTTTTAGCGCTCCACTCTGGATATGGCAAATCAACAGCATCTGCTTCTTCCATATTGAAAACTGCCTTATGTTCCGTAATTTCATACGCTATATTTTGCCTTTTTAAATAATGATATATCTCTATCTTATCCATACTCTTTTATCTCTGTAAACTGAAATTGAAATATGCCCTTATTTTTCATACTTTTCAATCCGGCATTCATGTTCTTTTGTTTTTTCATTGTAGTTAATTCCCACCAGCAAAAGCTCCCCTGCATAGCATGCAACAGACTCCGGATATTTTCTGTCTCTGATCTGATCTAATGCTGCTCTGACGCTTTTGTCCCATTTCAGTTCCACAACAAGCGCCGGGTAATAATTCTGAAACTCCGGCTTTGGAATAAACACAAAGTCTGCAAATCCACGACCCGCGGGAAATTCGCGGATTGGTTTGAAATAGTATTGCATGGAACTCAAATAGGCAATGGACAGAACACTGCTGAGTGAGTTTTCATTGTTATACTGAATCACAGAAGTATATTCCCTGTGAATTTTTTCAATTTCTTTTGCTACTGCGTTTCCATTCATCTGAATTGTATCTTTCAGAAGCTGCTCTGATTCTTTTTGAAATACAATCAACTCATTCCATTTTTTCCTTTTCGTTGCCAGAATCAATTCCTGACGGATTTCCTCATTCGGAATAAAAGCAGTTCTAAATGTCCGGTCATAGGCCAGATATCCAAGGTGAATCAGATACGTCAGCACATCGTCTTTATTGGCGAAGCTAACGGTATCGTTCTGAAAAGAGGTAACATCAACCGGAACATGATCTCCTGAAAGCATTTCGATTACGGCACTTTTCAGGCCATCAAAATCCATATTGATCAGCGGAACAATCGCCTCATAGGATGCGGTTCCGGACCAGTAGCTCTGGAATTCGCCTTCGAGCATCAGGTTCACAACGGCATTTGGATTGTATACATGATATTTCCCAATCTGATAACCGTCGTACCATCGTTTGACTTCTTCAAACTTCTGACCATATACTTCACATAGTTTTTGAACTTCTGTTTCTGTAAAACCTACATATGGTGCAATCGGCCCGGCATACAGCATCGAATAATCTTTGAAATTGTTCAGCGCCGACTGTGTCTTTTCTTTTTTTACAGGCAAAATACCTGTCAGATATGCCAGTTGAATATATTTTGTCGGCTCCGTCCCTTTGAACATCGCCCGCAGAAAATTGATATATTCTTCCTGTGTTTTGAGATCCGCCGCCTCGTCACGAATCAGAACATCCCATTCGTCTATAATCACAATAAATTTTGTCCCGGATGCCGCGTTGATCCGTGACAGCGCCTCCGGCAGTGACCGGATTTCTTCTGGAAGTATATGGGGATAATATTCTTTTAACTCCGAAATCGTTTTTTCTGAGATATAAGAAACAATCCGCTCCGGTCCGCCTGCCGGTTCCATACACCATTGGATATCCCAGTGGAGCACATCATACTGATTCAGATGTTTTTCAAAATCCTTTGCCCTGCTGATTTCCAGCCCGGAAAACATTTCTTTCGAACTGCAGCCCTTGCTGTAATACGCGGTGAGCATGTTTGCCGTAATTGATTTTCCAAACCGCCGCGGGCGGCTGTTGCAGATATATCCCTGCAGAGTGTTCATGACTTTATTCGTATAAGTCAGCAGTCCTGTTTTATCAACATAAATCTCAGAATTTAATGCAACCGCAAATGCTTCATTTCCCGGATTCAGATAACTTCCCATGCAAATCCCTCCCGTCAACATTTTATATGACTCATTATACTTGATCCCTCTGACTATCACAAGGACAGGATTTTCCCACGCAGCTTCCGGTTTTTCACTTTCGTCCTCCTGTGAGAATCCCATACAATTCCGGTCTTCTGTTTTTCAGTCCGCATTTTTCCCGCTTTCTGCATTTCCTGCATTTCGTTGATACTAAAATCAGACATGTTATTATCCTTCATCCTCGTAAATAATGATTTGAAAATATTGTAACTATTCAGAGCCATGCGAAATGGAAGAAAAATCGCGAATCATGTTTACATGAATGAGCTATTTTTCTGGAATTTCATATGGCGAGATGGGGCTCTGAATAGTTACAAAATATTATACCCTATAAATGCTTCAATGGTAAACTTTCATTTTGCCGCATAAAAAATACGCGCCGCATTTCTCATCAAAATCATGAGTATGCGGTGCGCAGTTTTTATTTTGCTTTTTTCTTCTCTCTTTTCACAAAAAGACAGACACATACAACAACAAAAACAGCCGTTGCAGCGATCAGTACCGGCCATACCGGCAGTGGACAGACGCCTGCGCTGATCAGTTTCAGTCCCTGGTAAAGTGTGTATACACCGAAAATTGAAAAGATGACAAACGCCAGTGTATTCAGCAGCCCATCCGGTGTCTTGCTCTTTAAGAGATAGCCGACCAGCATTCCGAGAATATCCGCTGCGAACAGTCCGAGAGAACATCCGATCCATACAACGAATGCGGATCCCATACCTTCATTTGCACCAAAGGTGATTGCGGTAAGCTGTGTTTTGTCTCCGAGCTCTGCTACGAAGAACGTACAGAAAACGGCGAGCGGTGCGAACCGAATTTTGGATTTGCCGCCTTCTTCCTCTTCCTCGTCATCATCACCGGAAATGGTGGATGCTGCGAAGTAAAGAAATGCGAGTGCTGCAATCGTCTTAATCAGCCAGTCCGGAATGAATTCGCTGACGAGGCCGCCTGCGAGAACAGCCATTCCATTCAGTACCAGAATCGCGGCTGCGGTTCCCAGGATAATGTCTTTCAGCTTGTACTTCGAAGTAAGCGCAATCAGCATGAGCTGCGTCTTATCGCCCATCTCTGCGATGAACTCGGTAAGAAACACCTTTAGAAATAACACCATTTTCTATTCCCCTTATCTTACAATGATATAAATGGCATATACAGCATAAAATGCGACCATACAGAAACCTTCGACTCTTCCGATTTTCTTTTTGGTTCCTGCAAAAATCCATACACATACCGTGAATACGATCAATACACACAAATCAATTATATTTTCCGTAATGATGGCCATCGGGCTGATTGCGGATGCAATGCCAAGTACCATAAGAATGTTGAAGATATTAGAACCGATCGCGTTGCCAAGTGCCATATCAACTTCATTCTTTCTCGCAGCAACGATAGAAGTTACGAGTTCCGGAAGGGAAGTTCCGATGGAAACAATGGTCAGTCCGATCAGAGTCTGGCTCATTCCGAGATCGCCCGCGATTCTCGCTGCGGCATCTACGGTCACATCTCCGCCGACTGCAATGGCGACTGCTCCGCCGACGATGAACACGATACTCTTCGGAACGGAAAGCAGCTTGATATCCTCGTCGGAACCGCCTTCAATTTCGACTTTTTTTCCCTCGCGGTTTGCCTTTAAGGCAATCTGAACCATGTAGACAATGTAACCTGCAAAGAATCCAATTAAGATCACACCGTCCAGGTGACCGAGCATCATACCGGATTTATCGCCGAGTCCGCTGATTCCTAAAACCATTAAAAGTCCGGCGCAAATCAGGGACAGCGGGATGTCTCTTTTGATGGTTTCCTTTGCAACTTCTACGGTGGTCAGTACGGCACAGACACCGATGACAACCATCAGGTTAAAGATATTGGAACCGATGACATTACTGACTGCGAGCTCGTTGTTGCCGGTAAGTGAAGCCGATACACTGACCGCGGTCTCCGGAAGTGATGTTCCCATGGCAACAATGGTCAGTCCGATGATGATCGACGGAACGTGCAGTCTCTTTGCTGCGCTTGAGCTTCCTTCTACGAAAAAGTCCGCACCTTTGATCAGCAGGACAAAACCGATGACGAGACAGACAAGCACAAGAGCAAACGGGGCGTTGTTGATGAAATTTTCCATGTTTTCCTCCTTTGTTTTCCAAGCATATATTCCAAAATAGTATCGTTAACAGAAGCAGGTTTTACTCATTATCCGCAAAAAAAGACTCATGTATATCAAGGAACATCCGATATGCGATACACCGGTGATTCATCGATATACATGAGTCTCATTATTTAAGATTTGCCAGATTATACTCTTTTCTTATAATCAGAATGTTGACAAATCACACATTCGTGCTAACTACTCCCTCATGGAATATTACATTACTTGATAAATACTATCAAATGTCTTCGGGGTTGTCAACAAAATTTGACTTTTTTATCCGAAAGATTTCAGCCCCGCTTACGAATGCATACCAGTCATGGGTGCAGAATACTTTACAAAATATAACAAACCGAATATCCTAAAACGAGAAAAACTTCATTTTCATGATAGTCCATTTTTAGACTGATCTATCTTTTCTATGGTACTCACCTCTCTATTCGTCCTGTGTTTCCATCTCTTCGAGTTCCAGTTCCGTTTCCATCATGCGTTCCAGCAGGGATTCCTGTGTCTGATTTTCTTCGTCTATTTTCGTCTGAAGCTCCATCAGCCGTTCGTAATCTGCGGAAAGTTCCGGGTCCATCATTTCCAGTTGAAGTTCTGACATTCTGCTCTCACTCTCCGCAAGCTGCTCCTCGTATTTTTCGAGCTGCCGTTTTAAGCGGGACAGAATTTTTCCCGGGTTATAATATTTCTTTTTGTCAAACACATCATCCAGCGTCGGAACGTCGGCCGGTTTTCGTACAGCTCCTCCCGCATTTCCCGTTTCTCTGCCCGGCGTCTGCCGTTTGATTTCTTCGAGATACTGTGCATAATTCATTTCGTAAAATTGTACGTCGCTCTCGCCGAACTCCAGAATACCGGTTGCCACCTGGTTGATGAAATAACGGTCGTGCGATACGAACAAAACGGTTCCCTCGTAGCTGGTCAGCATTTTTTCCAGCGCTTCTTTTCCCGCCAGATCCATGTGATTGGTCGGCTCGTCCAGAATCAGGAAATTCGGTTTTGTATAGAAAATCCGGCAGAGCTCCAGCCTCACTTTTTCACCGCCGGAGAGCTGCCCCATTTTCTTTTCGACATCCTCACCGGAAAACAGAAAGGCTCCCAGTGCACTTCGGACATCGTTGCGGAGCAGGTTCGGATAAAGACTCCAGAAATAGTCGAGCACCGTCTGCTCCGGGTCGAATTTCTGGTTGACGGCTTTGTGCTGGTCAAAGTATGCAAAGTCCACGCGGTTTCCAAACTGATAGCTTCCGCCTAATGCCTTGATTTCGCCCACAACGGTTTTCAGAAGCGTCGACTTTCCTTTTCCATTTTCTCCGATGATTGCAATTCGTTCTGCTTTTTTGATGACTGCGGAAATTTCACTCAGAACGGTGTCGTATCCGATTTTCAGTTTTTTCATCGTGAGCACATCCGTATAGCTCTCCCGCGCCGGGCAGAACAAGGCATGGAAGGTTTTCGTATCAAACCGCCGCGGTTTTTCGATTTTCACCATATGCTCGATCGCCATTCGCTTGGAACGGGTCGCCGCAACTTTCGTCGGAGTGTTTTTCCATTTTTCGATCCATGCCGTCAGACGCTCAATTTCTTTCTGCTGCGCTTCATAGTCTTTTTCCTGTTTGATCTGCGCTTCTTCTTTTAACTTCACAAACGCCGAATAATTTCCCGGATACCGTTTGATGTCACCGTATTCGATTTCATACGTCACATCAATCACGCGGTCCAGAAACATGCGGTCATGTGATACAATGATAACGGCATTTTCGTAGCTTTTCAGATAATTTTCCAACCACTCCACTGCAGCGATGTCGAGGTGGTTGGTCGGCTCGTCCAGAAGCAGGATGTCCGGGCGCTGTAAGAGGAGCTGAATTAGGGCAATTTTTGTCTGCTGTCCGCCCGAAAATTCACCGATCGGTTTTTCCAGATCTTCGAGCGCAAAACCAAATTTCTGGAACATCGTTTCCATATCTTTTTTCCAGCTGTACCCGTGCAGACTCTCGATTCTCCTCTCCAGAAAATCGTACTCCGCCAGCAGCTTTTTGTGATCTTCCGTCTCGGCGAGCAGCTTTTCGATTTCCTTTTTTCGTGCCTCGCACGCAAAGACTTCTGAGAAAGCCTTCTCCAGCTCCTCTTTTACCGGCACATCTCCATCGGTAAAATTAATCTGGCGCAGAAAACCGATGTTCTGTTTTCCGCTCATTGTAATCCCGCAGGTCTCGTCGCTGTCCAGATTACTCATCTCAATATCCCCGGCAATCAGCCGCAGCAGCGTCGTTTTTCCACAGCCGTTTCTACCGACAATTGCAATTTTTTCTGTATCGTGAATTTCGAAATTCACACTGTTTAAAATCGTATCCGCGCCAAACTGTACTTTTGCATTTCTGATCTGATATCTCATGTTTTATACCTTTTCTGTTGTGTGAACCTCACAGTCGGTATTTTCACGGAGTCTGACATGTCGAGAATAGTTCGACTGTGACTTTCCTCATGTCAGTGGAGGATACCGATT